>Ga0268262_10000134_pt1 | contig 93314 bp, 82 predicted proteins | sample TergutNc150P3_FD_190354 | JGI IMG/M metagenome (GOLD analysis project Ga0268262, IMG submission 190354) | Nasutitermes corniger P3 segment gut microbial community from laboratory colony in Florida, USA - Nc150 P3 (SPAdes) (version 2) | ecosystem: Host-associated > Arthropoda: Insects >... | reverse complement strand
CCGTCTCGGCGTCTTTCTTGATTTGCGCGGCTTCCTGCGAAGCAGTTTCAATCCCGTCTTTTTTTATTTTGTCAATAAGCTCCTGAACTTGAATATCCATAACTTCCTCTTTTTTGCCTAAAATAATTCCGGTTTTTAATAACCTCTTTTATACTATATAAAAAACCACTTACATTTTACAGTATAACCTGTAAAAAATAAAGTAGTAAATTCCCTTTTATTTGTCATTGCTTGCAAAGGTGCATCAGCTGGACAAAATAGTGTATTCTCTTAAAATCGGTCACCATCCTTTGGGGGAGGGGATCCTTGGAAGCCAGCGTCAATTCCCTCCAGTTTATAAGCATTTCCGGGTGCTTTTTCTGCAAATCGTCAATAAGGTTTTTTAAGTGTTTCCCTATAATTATCAGGTCCTGGGCAGCATGGTCGATAATATCAAGGGCAATATCGTTGTTTTTGCTGATTATGCTGTTAATATACCTCCCCTGGGTCGAGTCGCGGTCTATCCTGAGCATGGAAGTGCGCAGGCGGGAACCGTCCGGACCGTCTTCGGAAAGGGCTTCGTCCAACTGAGCAATAGGCTTTGGGATTTCCAAAAGCCTGTTCAGGGCCTCGCTCATCTCCCTTGACAGCGTGCCGTTCGTCCACTGACCGCGTATTATCAGGATATCGCACAATTCCTTGAATTCTTTTATTACATAATCGTCCATGAACGCCTTTAGGTAGTTTAAGCCCTCGGCGTATGCAAAATATTCAAGATTTCTTCTCTTGTATTGCTCGCTAAGCTGTACCGTGTAATTATCCAGCCTAACAAGGTCGGTAGCCTCAAAAATCTGCTTTGTAAGGCCGCTTATCTGGCTGTTTTTCTTCGCGGTGTTGATTTTAAGGATGTACGCGTTGGCTTCGGCCTTTTTCTGTTCCAGCCATTCTTCGCCTATAGCCTCGCGGAACGCGACCTGTTTCCACGTCCAGACGGGGTTTCTTAAAGTATACTGGACCATCAGTTCTATTGCTTTGGTTGAGTGTATTTCCCTTACCGTAGTAATCATACTGACAAATTGATCGATATGAACCAGAGCCTGGCCTTCGCACTTATTCATAATAATAAAGAGACTCTCCCAGTCATCTTCTGGTTTAAGGGGCTGGGATACCGTAAGGAATTTTTCAAGTTCGTTTATTATTAAGATAATTTTTACCGCCGGAAACCGCGGTTCCACGATAAAACTGCCGTCCGCGAAATGAGGATCGAACCTTTTGAAAAAACCGAAAAAATTATAGGTTGAAAACTGGGCGAGCGCCGCCGCCATTTCATAACGGCGGTTAGCGGTACTGATCTTGTTTTGGTCAAAATGGGCGACAAGGGAGTCGATATCCTTCTCAATTTCCGCGATAAGCTGCTCCCCGGGCATGGTTTTTGCCTTGTTATCAAGCGCCGCGTAATCAAGCCTTTTAATAATTTCCTTAATGTTATTGTCTATACAGGATTCGATAATATTCTGTTTAAGCATGGCTACTTTTTTTTGGTCCTGAAAGAACTTTTTAACGGGGAAAATCAGCCTATATATGGAAAATAAAAATGAAAGGAATGAAGAATCGGCCTCGTCCGACCTGATATGGAAAAACTTGGCATATTTGCAATGGTTTAATTCTTTAGCAATCTGCTTGAGCATGTTCTGCTTTTCATCGCTGATGTCTTCGCCGGAAAACAATGAAAAGACTTTGTCCAATAGGTCTTCTGCCATAACTTACCCCAACTTTTGCTTTATTTTACCATATTTGGGAAAAAATGACAAGATGTAAATTTATGTCGAAAAAAGGGAAAAAAACCCTGTTTTTCCGGCTATTACCTAATGGGAGATTTTTTACGGTCTTTGGGTTTAGTTTTATTTCTTATAGATATTTTTTATCTGTTCTTTACCGGGAAGCTTGTATATGTCAAAATCCCTGTCTATGCTGATGATTTTGCGGATGCCTGTTTTTTCCGCGGTGATAATAAGGGTGGCGTCGGCAAAATCCATAGGCAGATTTGAATATTTATCCGTAAGTTCTACGATACGGAGCATGTCATTTTGGTTAATATCGCCGATAATTACCCCCTTGTGCATTATCCATTCATAAAAATCCCTTTGGACTTGAGTATTAAAGTCAAGCATATGGGATACTTCCGTAAAAACGGCAATTGTGCTTATGTATCTGAACGGGTTTTTCTTAAGAAACGAGCGCATCCCGCGGTGGTGTTTGTCGCTTGAGTCAAAAAGGGCGATTAATGGGCCTGAATCTATAAGGATTGAATCTAGCAAATTTTCTTCCTGTCAGAAAGTTTTTTCTTAATCCGCTGTTTGTAGGTGACGGAACGGTCGCCGTCTCCCGAGCCGTATTTGCCGAAAACATTTTCTCCCAGGGAAAAAGAATCTATATCGCCCTCTTCGCGTTCATAGTACATCTCCAGAGATTGTATGATAATCTCGGATTTCGTCTTGTTCTTAATTTTGGCAAGCGCAAGGAGTTTATTCCTTGTGTTTATGGGGAGCCTGGCGGTGGTAATAACCTCGTTTATAGCGTAGTTTGTTTTCATATTACAGATTGTAATATGGGAGTAGAGGAATGTCAAGCGGTTTTGATATGGATTTTTTAGGTGTCGGGCATGGGTTTTTCTTGACAAAGGACAAGAAATTATAATAAACTACATATATATATAAAATCTTAAAGATTATATGTTTCCACTAAAAGAATTAAGGGAATAAGGTCATGATTGATAATTTTTCCGGAAAGTATAGCGTTCATCAACATGCCTTAACGGCGGTGTACATTAATTATCCCGCCCAACGCGTTCTTGACAAAAGAACAGTCTTTTTTGCTTTTATTCTTTTTTTTACAAATCCATGCTTTTCAGACGAATTACGCTTGTTTGACGGGTTTTTTATAGAAGGTTCGTACCATCAGTATTTTACGCCCGAGTTCCTCTCTGAACTTGTAAAGACCAAGCCGGGTTTCCGCGCCGCGTTTGGTTACGATTTTCGGCATTTCCGTTTCGCTGTGGAATCGGGATATACAAATTTTGACGGAACTAATCCCCTTGTGCTGGACATTTCAGTTATCCCCCTCGCGCTCAAGTTTGGTTATGAGCTGCCTATTGTTTGGGGGTTTGGCGTACAGGCGGATTTACACGGCGGATATTTCTTTTCCAAAACCTTCCGCTACCCTACCGCCATAGATATGCTGATGAACAATCTTCAGGAGGATGATGAGCGCAATTTTTTTACCGGAGCGCGCTTGTACGCGACATGGACAACTAAGGGAAAAATTTTGAAAATTTACGTCGGAGGCGGCGCGGACGTTGTTGTTGAAAACGACGGGCCTATACCTCTGCCGCTTTTGGAAGCTGGTATTTCAATTAAACCGTTTACGTTGATTAAACGTTCTGATAAATCTGATAAAAAAGATGATCTTGTAAATTCCGTGTTATTTGAGGTTAACGGTACATCGATAATGGAAGAATATCTGCCGGTACTTGATGAGGCGGGACGGCGTTTACAAGAAAATTCTTCATTGCTGATAACAATGGTTACTTACGCGCCTCCCGAGGGTGACATTGAATGTCAGGTACGCGGAAATGACGGAACTCCGGCCCTGTCGGCGGTAAGGGCGGAATACTGCTCCGAATACTTGCGGGAGAATTACGGCATAGATCCGTCAAGGATAAAGATCGAATACAGAGAAGTTGATAAAGTGTCTGAAAAAACTAAGAGGGAATCATTCCATAGCGTGGATTTGATGATAAAATAAGAGGATTAATATGAAAAACGCGAGAATAGTTTTAACCATTGTTTTTTTAGCGCTTTTATCATGCGCTTGCAGCAATTATTTTCACGATCTTATTCCGCCTGATGACAACAGAATATTGTTTTTTGAAGTGGACGGACAAATAGGCCCGGCTGTCATTTCAAATAATACTGTTTCGGTCTTTGTCGAAAAAGGTACGGATATTAATTCCGCTATTCCGCGTATATCCATATCAAATAAAGCGGTTCTTTTGCCCGTAACGTTTGATTATGTCATGTCGGCATTCCCAAGCGCGGACTTGATTGTTACCGCTATGCAGATGAGCAGCAGGGGGGCGGCGGACATTACTTCTTTCGTGATGGACATGATCAAAGAGAACTCTGACTTTAACATACCGGCAATTGACATACCTATCGACTTTACGGGACCTGTAACGATGCTTGTCGTCAGCGGACAGGGAAGTATAAGGCAATACACGGTGGAAATAACCGTTGACACTGGCGAACCGAGGCTCATAAATTTTGGTTTCGGCAAATACGACAACGCGGAACTTGTTATTGACGCGGGTTGCGTGATAAACGAGGCGGACAGAACCGTTACGGTAAACGCGATGTACCCTGTAGACATGGACTATCTTAGTTTTAAACTTATTCCCTCGTTTCAGATACAGGGAGAAAGTCTTGCTATTGACGGCGTTCAGCTTGTTTCAGGCGTTACGGAAGCGCAGTTTACGCCTATGTTCGGAAGTCAGAATAAAACCATAAGAGTTACGCGAAACGGAGAAATTAAAGACTATACGCTTACAATAACCTTTGCCGAAGATCCGGACACTATACGCAGTATTACAGACTTCCGTTTTAACAAGACGGACAATCCTAGTATTGCGGCTAACGCGGTCGCCTCGATTATTAACACGGATAATACGGGAACAATTATTGTACAGGTGTTTTATTCGGGAGCGAAACCGACAACGCTTACGCCGCGTTTTATCAGTCCTGGCAAGGTGAGCGCCGGCGGTATCGCGCAGACAAGCGGCGCAAACAGCAATGATTTCTCGTCTCAGGCTGAATACCGCGTGGTTTCCAAAAACGGATTATACACGCGTATTTATACGGTAAAGGTTGAGTTTATCAGTCTGACGGACGGCGCGCCAAGAATAACGGCGTTCCGTTTTTCCGCCGCGCTTAATCTTGAACTGGTACAAGACGCCGCTGGGGAAATCAATGACGGGCTTATTATGATAGAAGTCCGTTACGGCGGAACTTACCCGCCTATTAGCCTTATTCCCGAATTCAGCGCGGAGGGACTTGTATCGGTTTACGGGAACATACAGGTTTCAGGCGCGAGCCCACAGGACTTTGTCAGGCAGATTAAGTACACGGTAACAAATCCGATTAATCCCGTCTTTACGCGAGATTACTGGATACAGTGCCGCATGATACGCGACACGTCTTCAGAAGCGTCGATCACGTCGTTTGGCTTTTACCCCGAAGACAACTCCGGCCTTGCCGATGAGGTAATAGGTAAAATTGATCAGATTAACAAGAAAATAACCGTGTACGCGCCCGTGGGTTCAGGTATAACGACTAAGACAATGTTCCCGAGGTTTACAGCCGCAGGACAGGTAAATGTGGGGGGAACCGGGCAGGTATCGGGAGTTTCAGGCAGGTTATTTGACGCGCCGGTAACATATACCGTAGTTTCAGGTAACGGCAAAAACAGCAAAAGTTATGTTGTAACGGTGAGGGAACTGCAAACGACCATATATGTTGACAGCAACGCCTTCGGCCACGGGGACGGAGTAAACTGGGAAAACGCATTCCGCAGCCTGAAACAGGCCTGCGAAGCTGCGGCGCAATTCCCCGAAGACACGCCGATAGAGATATGGATTGCCGCCGGCACATACAAGCCCGGCGGTACGTCTAACGACTATTTCCCGCTCAGCGCCAACACAAGTTACATAGGCGGTTTCGCGGGGCACGAAACGGCCAAGAGCCAGCGGAATGTAACGGCTAACCCTGTAATTATTTCCGGCGATATAGGCGCGGGAGCGTATTCAGCGCGTTTATTCTCATCTGTTCACGCGCTCGGCGGCGATTTGTCGTTTGACTCACTGCAATTTACAAGTACTACCAGCGCTGCAAACGGCGGGGGAATTTACGCGGCGTTAGGTTCTCATGGCGTGTTAAACGTTACAAATTGTACTTTTGACAATCTAAAGGCTTCCGAATCGGGTGGGGCGGTATATGTCCGGGGAGGAGGCGCGGATATTTCCAATTCTTCTTTTAATCTCTGTAACGGCGAAGCGGTATTTGTTCAGGGGACTACAGCGGAGATCAAAGACACAAAATTTACTATGTGTAAAGGCGCGGGCGTATTACGGCTTGACTGTTCGGGAGAAACGTCCATAACGCGGGTAACTGTCGAAGATTCTTCCTCTTTGAACTTTAGCGGAAACGGAAATAAAACTTTGGAAACAGTCAGCGTTAAACGCGGCGAGGGCATCGGCGTACTGAACAGTGAAGGAAATTTGCGGATAACAAATTCTGATTTGACCGACATTAACGGCAACGGAGTTTCTTTAGATAACATTAGCGGAAACGCGGAAATTATCAGCTTAATTTTGAGTAATATTTCAGGCTACGGGATTTACGGCTTTAACAGTTCGCTTGACAGAGTGCGGCTTTCAGGTATTACCGCAAACTCCTTAAGCGGCAGCCGGGCTGTATATTTGCAATTATCGCATGGAGCTATCTTCCTTGAAAACTCAAACCTTACAAATAGAGGTGTATATCTTAAAACCGGTTCGTCCAGTCTTGTAGATGTAAGTAACACCAATATTACTTCCGTAACAAGCGGCGATGCCCTTACTGTTGCCGGAGGGAATAATGTCACTGTAGACAACGTGAATATTAACGGAGTATCAAGCGGAACAGGCTTATTCATGTATGGTATAAACGGAAATGTTGAAGTAATCAAACTTGATCTGCGTGAAATTAATCAATACGGAGTTTACTGCACCGGTTCGCCTAACATAGCGCGGCTTTCCGGCATTACCGGAAACAATGTAAGAGGAAGCCGAGTTGTAAGCCTTTCTTTAACGAAGGGGGGAATTAAACTTGAAAATTCTAACTTTACAAACGGCGCAGGGGTTTCTTTTTTTACCGGCGCGTCAAGCCCTGTAGAGGTTAATAACTGCGGCATTAATACAGTTACAAGCGATGATGCCCTCAGTATCCGAGGAGGAAACAATGTTGATATGAACAAGGTAAACATTAATGCAGTATCAAATGGTGATGCCATTAATGTCAGTACGACAAACGCTGCTATAAATCAAGTTACTATTGACGGCGTTTCAAACGGCAGGGGGATTAATATAAACGTCAACGGCAATGCGGATATTTCCAATACCTTAATAAAAAATTGTGTTACAACCGAAAACGGCGGCGGGATTTTTATAAGCGGTACGGGAAATGCGACTGTTTCTAATGTAACAATAACCGCTTGCAAAGCCAGTTCAATGGGTGGCGGGATGTACTTTTACGGTTCAGGGAACATAACCGTTTACAGGGCCACGATTGATAACATTACCGGAGGCGGCATTGGCAGATCCTCCGGCAATCTTTATATAGAAAATTCAATAATAAAAAACATAACAGGAAATGGAATTGAATGTTTAGATTCCGTGAATTTTGAAGTCTCAGGTTTGGAATTACAGAATATTTCCTCTAATGGCATCTTTTGTCAAGCAAATAAAACTATGTATTTTTCCGGCATTACCGCATCGGACATAGGCAGCGGAAATACTTCCGTCATATCTTCTGTATCCTCGACAAGCGGCAGTTTTACTGTTAAAAACAGCAAATTCACTTCCTGCGGCGTATCCTGTTCAGCTTCAGGTTCGGTACCCATACATATTTCCGATACGGAAATCCGTAACGTGCGCAACTTGATTGGATTGTATTTTTCCACCGTAAGCGGAACGATCACTATAGACGGAGTTATCATAGACGGAGTTCCAAACGGCAGAGGGATATACGCTTCTTCCGATAATACGGTCATTGTTTCCAATTCGACTATTAAAAATTGCGTTACCAACCAAAACGGCGGGGGATTGTCTATAAGAGGCGGAAATTTAACCATGAAAGGCTGTACGATTTCAAATAATACTACTTCATCTTCTGGCGGCGGAGTATATTTCTATGGCGAAAGTTTTACCATGAATGAAAATACGATTTCAAATAATACTATTTCATCTTACGGTTACGGCGGCGGAGTATATATCAGTGTTGGTAATTTAATTATGAATAGCGGTACTATTACAGGTAATTCTACTTCATCTTCAAGCGGCGGCGGCGTATATTCAAATAGCGGTACTTTTACCATGAACGGAGGCACAATTTCAAATAACATCTCTAAAAGGGAAGGTGGGGGTGTGCAAATATCTTCTGGCAGTAATAGCAAATTCATCATGCGAAACGGATCTGTCATTTCAGGTAATTCTGTCATTAGTGATGATAATTCTAATTGTTTTGGCGGTGGTGTGTATGCGTACGGCGGAACTTTTATTATGGAAGGCGGAAATATTTCAGGCAACTCCATTATCAAAATGGGCGGAAGCGGTGGTAATGGGTGGGGCGGCGGAGTGGCAATACATACTTCCGGAACCATTATTATGAGCGGCGGTACAATTTCGAGCAATACTTCAAGTCATGGCGGCGGAGGGGTATTTGTAGCAGAAAGTTGCATTTATTCTAAAACCGGCGGTACAGTTTATGGATCTGACGGCGGGGCTAACGCAAACCATGCGGGAAACAGCACTTATGGTCATGCGGCGGCTATTTCTGGCGTATATGTAAATACCACCTTCTAAAGGAGCATTGTCCGTAAAGTGCCGTAGCAATATCAGTCACCTCTGTTTGATGTCTGTCACTCCCCTCCTGTTCGTGCGCGTACCGAAGGTACGGAGTACCTTCGGTACGTGTTCGTGTGGTTAGTGGTAAAATTCTTCTTTATGTCTCCCCTACTTCCCCAAAAAAATCATACATCAAACTAATATATTTTTAAATTTTTATAAATTTTCGCGATATTTGTATAGTCACTGTCATTATGAAACAGATAAAGATCGTTTTCAATCGCTATTTCGGCAATCAGCAAGTCAACGGTGCTTCTTACGGTAACTCCTTTCTTTCTGCAATTCATATACATTAAAGCCGCGCTTTCAAATGATTCTTTTCCATGCCGTAAATCATAAAACGGCAATGATTCCAGGAAATCCTTTAATAAGTTAAATTCTTTTTCATTCAGCGAGCCTTGCAATAATTCCTGATACACATAATTACAAATTCCAAAAGGTATTTCTTCATCAACAAGATAGTTCATTCTATCATAAGGCGTTCCTTTCGATCCTTTAAAATATCCAATCAGGACAGATGTATCTATCAAAATCATTTTCTCATAGCCTTATAATTATAGTTTTCCCTAAAATGAATTTTGCCTCTTAATTCTTTGATATTTTTTCTTTTTCTGGTGTCAACATATTCTTTCAGGGCAATTTCAATAAGCTCTCTTTTTGTCGTTATTGCTTGCGCATATATGAACGCCTCGGCTACCAGTTTATCATCCAGGACTATATTTGTTCTCATAATACACCTCAATATACACATTATTATACACATTCTTAAATTATTCAAGTGGCTTTCGGTAAAAAAATTATACCTCCTGTTCGTGTCCCTCATACAACAACTTTGTGATCTTTGTGTCCGCGTACCGAAGGTACGATGTGCCTTTGTGAGATTTAAAGGGAAAAATCCCTTTCTTATTCATGCGTGTAGACATCCCCCGCCATTAATGCTAAACTAAGCGCATGACAGCCGATGAATTACGTTCCAAATATATCAATTTCTTCGTATCCAAAGGACACGCGCAGATACAGGGCAAGTCGCTCCTGCCGGAAAACGATCCCACCGTGCTTTTTACAACCGCGGGCATGCATCCTCTTGTTCCCTATCTTTTGGGACAGGAACATCCCGCCGGCAAGAGGCTCGTGAATTTTCAAAAGTGCATACGCACCGGGGACATAGACAGCGTGGGAGACGCGAGCCACCTCACTTTTTTTCAAATGCTGGGCAACTGGTCTTTGGGGGATTATTTTAAAGAAGAAGCGATTAAAATGAGTTTTGAATTTCTTACTTCCCCGCAGTGGCTTAATATCCCTATAGCAAAATTGGGGGTTACGGTTTTTGCGGGAGAGGGGGAAATTCCCAGGGACGAAGAGTCGGCGGCGATATGGAAGAAATTGGGCATTCCGGAAAACCGCATCGCTTATCTGCCGAGGGAGGATAACTGGTGGGGACCGGCCGGAACTACAGGCCCATGCGGCCCGGATACGGAGATGTTTTATTACACGGGGGAAGCGCCTTGCGGGCCTGATTGCAAGCCGGGGTGTTCCTGCAAAAAATGGCTGGAAATCTGGAACGATGTTTTCATGCAATACAATAAAAACGCCTCCGGCGCTTATGAGCCGCTTACGCGAAAATGCGTGGATACGGGAATGGGCATTGAAAGAACCGTAGCCGTCCTTAACGGCAAGTCAAGCGTTTACGATACCGGCATTTTCCCGCCGGTTATCAACGCCATTGAAAAAGCGTCTGACGGCTGCTTATACGGACAGGATAACGAAAAAGATTATTCGATACGGATTATAGCGGATCATGTGCGCTCCGCCGTCTTTATCTTGGGAGACCCGAAAGCGGTAAGCCCTTCCAATGTGGGAGCAGGTTACGTTCTGCGCCGCCTGATACGGCGCGCCGTCCGCCACGGGCGCAAACTTAACGGAGGAGGCTTAAGCCTTTCCACTATCGCGCAAGTTGTGGTGGAACAGATGAAAGGCACTTATCCGGAACTTGAACAAAACTGCGCTTTTATAATCGGCGAACTTGACAGGGAAGAGGCGAAATTCATGGAAACCCTGCAAAAGGGCGAGCATGAATTTGAAAAACTTCTGCCCAATTTGCTTAAAGACCCGCGAAAAATCATGTCGGGTCGGCTGGCCTTCAAACTTTACGACACTTACGGCTTTCCCATCGAACTTACCGAGGAACTTGCCGCCGAATCGGGGATGAAGGTTAACAGGGAAGAATTTGACGAGGCTTTTAAGAAACATCAGGAACTTTCGCGCTCCCAGAGCGGCTCATTTAAGGGCGGGCTGGGAGATCAGGGCGAGATGGCGGTAAAGTACCATACGGCGACCCACCTCTTGCACAAGGCTTTAAGGACTGTGCTTGGGGATCATGTCGCCCAAAAAGGGAGCAATATCACCGCGGAACGACTGCGGTTTGACTTCGCGCACGACTCTCCCATGACGCCGGAACAGGTTAAAAAAGTACAGGAAATAGTCAATGAACAGATAGAAAAGGACTACCCTGTTTTCATGGAAACTATGAGTCTTGATGAGGCTAAAGCGCAAGGGGCAACCGCCCTTTTTGGTGAAAAATACGAATCCGTGGTAAAAGTCTTTACAATAGGCAGTTCGACAACGGACTTTTTCTCAAAAGAAGTTTGCGGCGGCCCGCATGTGGAAAAAACCGGTACTTTGGGGAAATTTACCATTCAAAAAGAGCAGTCTTCCTCGGCCGGAGTACGCCGTATTAGAGCTGTTTTAGAATAGATTTCGAAAAAAGCTCTTTAACCTTTCTATTTACTATTTGTTTTTATTTGTGATATATTAACTCTAGAAGGATGAATATGAAAAAGACTATTTTTTATCTTATTTTGATCTCTTGTATCGCGGTTTCAGGGTTCTCCCAGGCCGATCTTCAGCCTGCCGCAATCGTTAACCTTACCAAAAACGAACCTATAACGGTAAAACAGCTTCGTACGGAAATAGAACGCATGGAAAAAGCCAGAGGGCGCGCGTTAACCAAAGATGAGCGTCTTCAAATACTGGACGTAATGATCAATGAAAGGCTCGCGATACAGGCCGCCGAAAAAGAAAAAATCGCCATTAGTGAAAACGAAGTTAATACTCAATTACAGCAACTCCGCGCGGTACTGGCCCAGCAGTTGGGACGCCAGCCGACAGACGCTGAATTTAACCAGGCTTTAAAAAATGAAACAGGCATGGAATTAGCCGCGTTCCGGGAACAGCTTCGAAAGCAGTTGTTAGTTCAAAAATACCTTCTTGCAAAAAAAGAACCTTTGATTAAATCCATTAAAGAACCGACCGACGCGGAAATAATGGAGCAGTACAATCTGGCAAAAGCCCAGTTTGTCCGCCCGGATACAGTCCGTTTTTCCATGATTCAGGTTCCATACGGGCCCGATTCCGCTTCCAGAGCGAAAGCCAGGGATTTGGCGAATGCCCTTCTTAAGGAAATTAATTCAGACCCGTCCAAATTCGACGATGTTGTTACAAGAAGTTACGCGCCAAACTCGGGTTATATCGCCGGAGACGGAGGTTTCCTTCCGCGAAACCACGAAGCTCAAAATATAGTAGGACAAAATTTTATCAATATCGCTTTCAGCCTGAAACAAGGCGAAGTATCCAAATTAATCGAAGGCACTCCGGGTTATCAAATAATAAAAATTACGGAAAACTATTCTATGAAGAATCTTGATATTGACGACATAATTCAACCCGGTTCAACCGTACGGGTAAGGGACTATATCAAACAGGCTTTAATGAATGAAAAACAGCAGGCTATTATCGCGAAAGCGTCCGAAGAGTTAATATCAGATTTAAGAAAGGGAAATCCTTTTCGGATATATGAAAACAACCTGAACTGGTAACGGACAATGGCTTCACGGCGTAAAGGCCGCATTCTGGCGTTTCAGGCTCTTTATTACTGGGATACAGTATCGGACAACCGCGTCTCTACAGAGGAATTAACTGATTTTGAATGGCTTGAAGAAGAAAAACGCAATAAACTTGATGAAGGCATTTACGTGTTTTCAAAAATTTTAACAGCCGGTACAGTAGAAAACATTACGGTTATAGACGACATAATAAAAAAACATCTGGAAAATTGGGATATAAAAAGAGTTAACCGCGTAGACCTGGCTATTATTAGAATATCCGTTTTTTCCCTGATGTACCAAAAAGAGATTTCTCCTTCCATTGTAATTGACGAGGCCATAGGCTTAAGCAGGGAATTCGGCACCGATGACTCCTACCGTTTTGTCAACGGGGTTCTGGACAGCATACGGAAAACGCTGCAAGGACAGGAAACATGAGCCGCGAAAAAATAAAAGTATTGTTTTTAAACAGCACTGTATTGCGCATAACATTTATCACGGGAATAATTCTTTTTGTCCTTACATGCGTTTTTTTAACAGGTTTTTATTTAATTGAAAGGAGCGCCGGCAAAACGACGCGTATTCAGGACAGTTTTTCCAGAATTTTGCGCGAGTATGACATATCAGCGGAGCTTTATACAGGAACGGAAAAAGAATATGAAAACCTGAACCGCGAACTCGGCCGACTTGAAAAAAAGGCAATAGGCGTTGAATCGTGGCTTTCCGTCCTTAAACGGCGCAGGGCGCTCGCGCATCGTTATCCGCCGTCCATGGGAAATTACCGCGCCTCGATTAACCGCGCTCTAAAAGAGTATCCGTCTTCCCAGCCTCTGGCCGCCCTTGCGGCTGCTGCTCTTATTAAAAACACGGCGGTAACAAAAGAAACGGAAACCGCCCTTCGCGGTTTTCTTCCCCTGCTTACAGACGATAATTTCAGCAAACTGCGCCTGTCCATTCACGTGCTGCTGGGAGATTTTCAAGACCCGCAAAAAGCCGCCGCCTTGCCCGCGGATCTGTTATCTGACGGAACCGAATCTATCACGCAGAATTTAATTATATTAAAAATCTTGAATCCTAAATCCGCCAACGCGAATATAGGCATTGATGATAATGGCAGCGCAGGTTACAACGCCGCCTCCGACATACAGGCGGTAATTAATTCTTCTGTTCCATCCCGGAATTTTATCCGTTTCGCGGCGGAATACAATTACGATTTCGGCGACATACGCAGGGCGGCGGTGCTTTTTTCCCGTCTTGAAGGCGATTGGGCGATAGGCAGGCAGGCCGATTGTTTTTATCTTGCAGGTTTCCCATCAAGCGCGCGTTCGCTCTGGTTAATTCTTTCTGCCGCGCCTGACGAAAGGAGCCTCTACAACCTTGCGGTTACGGCGGATTCTCCGCAGGAAGCGTCAGTATACCTTAAAAAAATTATTGATATGGATTCCGCCTCTTTTACAAGCAGCCGCCAGTTCGCCCTTATCCGTTACTCGCGCCTGCTTCCAACTGCTCAGGCGGTCGCTGTCCTTGAAAAGACGGATAAATTAAAACCTTCCGACTTTCCTTTTGTAGATTTAGAAGTATGCAGACGAAAAACCGAATCACAGCAGCCCGCGCGAAAGGTAGCGGAAGCTTGGATGCTTTTAGACCGCCATCCCGAGGACGAGGACTTGTACAAGTGGGTATCATGGTTAATGGTTTTTCAGCGGGAGTATGATGAATTAAATATTTTATTAAAACGCAATGTTTCGGACAATTATCAATCTTCCGAATGGACCAAGCTGTATAAGTCGATTCAGTTAATGCGCGAAGGAGATATTGATTCGGCTCTGGACTTATTGCGGGAAATTCCCGAAGACAGCGCGAGGTGGTACGTTTACGCGAACCGCGGCCGAATATTTGAATCGCTGCGTTCTTTTTCCAAAGCTGTGGAACAGTATAATTTTGCCGTTGAAAAAAATCCTGAAAAAAAGCTAGCCTCTAAAATTTTATTCAATACGGCAAGGTGCTATACCGCCATTTCCCGCCCCGCCGACGCCATTCTGGCCCTTGAAGACGCCATTAATCTTGATCCGGATAACCTTTCCGCCCGTCTTGAGTATGAAAGATTATTATTTTAATATTACATCATGAAAATCTGGTTTGCCACAAATAACGCCCACAAAAAACAGGAACTTGAAGCGGTCTTAAACACAAAACTTTTTATACCTTCCGAAGAAGGGATAAATTTTAACCCCGACGAAACGGGAAAAACTTTTTATGAAAATTCCATGCTAAAAGCGCGTGAGTTAAAAAAATTGCTTTCAGGAAATGACAATCTTGTAATAGCAGACGATTCCGGCCTTTGCGTAGACGCCCTTGACGGCAGGCCCGGCGTGTTTTCGGCGCGTTACGGCGAGGCAGACGGCAAAAAACTGACGAGCGGGCAAAAAAACCTTCTGCTTCTTGAAGAATTAGGCGAAACCGAAAACAGAAGCGCGCGTTTTGTCTGCGCGATGACTCTTTTGCGCGAGACAGAAAATTTTTACATTGTTCAGGAAACTGTTGAGGGGGAGATTGTTAGGAAGAGCGGAATGAAGGGAGACGGCGGCTTCGGCTACGACCCGATTTTTTGGCTGCCGTCCTTTGGCCGCACCCTGGCGGAACTTTCAGCGGAAGAGAAAAATAACATAAGCCACAGAGGAAAAGCTGGGAAACTTATAGCTGATATATTGATACATTGTAACAAATAGTAGATTTATTAAATCCTCACGCAAAGGCGCAAAGGCGCAAAGTTGTTGTTTGTTATATTATCGTTATACTTTCAAGTTTTTTGTTATTAAGATAATATATCTTTATTAAGAATATTTATCGTACGTAAGCTTTGCGCCTTTGCGCCTTTGCGCCTTTGCGAGATAAAATTTCTGAATAATTCTTATATATTTTTTTATTAAGGAGAATCTTTGTCAAAACTTGATATTAATGAACAGCTTAATGAGCCGCAGACGCTGGCGGTGCATACTGTCGAGGGGCCGGTACTTATCATCGCCGGGGCGGGTTCGGGGAAGACGCGGGTTATTACTTACCGTATCGCTTATATGCTTGAAAAGGGAATTCCGCAGTCTGCTATACTTGCGCTTACTTTTACCAATAAGGCGGCGCGTGAAATGGAGACGCGTATAAAACAATTAACGGGGAAAAAACTTCAAAGTTTGAGCATAAGCACTTTTCATGCTTTCGGACTTAAAATTATTAGGGACGAGGCAGAGTTGCTTGGTTACAGAAAGAATTTTTCCGTTTATGATGAGACCGACAAAATGTCGCTGATTAAGGAATCTTTAAGGGAATGCCGTATTTTTTCCACCAAAGTTGACCTTTACGCCCTTAGCCAGTTTTTTTCCAAAATAAAAACGGGGCTTACATTATGGAATGAAAACGCCGACATGAAGCCTGTCTATGAGGAATACAATCAGGCGTTAAAAATTTACAACGCGGTTGATTTTGACGATCTATTAACTGTTCCGCTGGAACTGTTTGAAAAAAACGATGATGTTCTTCAAAAATATCGAAAAAAATACCGTTATATTTTAATTGACGAGTTTCAGGATACAAGTTTAATACAATATAAACTTATGAGGCTTCTCGCGCCGGAAAAAAACGCGAATATTTGCGTTGTCGGCGACGACGACCAGTCTATTTATTCATGGCGGGGCGCGAATTACGAAAATATTCTGTTGTTTGAAAAAGATTTTCCGGACAGAACGGAAATCAAACTTGAGCAAAATTACCGTTCCACTACTACAATTCTTGACGCGGCAAACGGCGTAATATCGCATAACAAGGGAAGAAAGGGAAAAAACCTGTGGTCTAAGGACAAGGCCGGAAAACCCATAGAACTTTTTTATCCCGAGAACGAAACTGCCGAAGCGGATTTTATCGCGGAGCGTATAAAACATTTGACAATAACGGAAGGTTACAAATATCATGATTTTGGAGTTTTAACAAGGACAAACTCCCTTATGCGTAATATCGAAGAATCTTTCTTAGCGGAGAATATCCCCTACCGCGTTTCGGGCGGAACAAGTTTTTTCCAGCGCAAGGAAATTAAGGACATAATCTCGTATTTGCGTTTAATTTCCAACACTTACGACGATGTAAGCCTTTTGCGGATTATCAATACGCCGCGCAGGGGCATAGGCAAAACCACAGTCGCCTCGTTAAACGAACTTGCTAAAAAGAACCATATATGTATCTGGGACTCCCTAGCCCGCAGGATTTACGCCAATTCCCAGGGACAGCAAAATCTTTTTGATGATCACAAAGCGCTTACCGAATTGGAAGAATTTTCCGCGATGATAGAAAATTTCCAAACGCTCATGCTTGAACGCCAGCCGATAAACGGAAAACCGTGGAAACTTTCACTATGCGTACGCTCTCTGGTAGATAATATCGACTACTGGAGTTATCTTGTTCTTGAACACGGGAAAGACGAAAAGAAAGCCCGCTGGAAATTTGCTAATATAGAATACTTTATCAGGATGATAGAAAATTGGGAAAACGATCCGGACAATCTTGACGCGGGCCTTTACCCGTGGCTTAACCGGATAAGCCTTATCACAAGGGACGACGGAGAGGACGACAATGAGGGCAAGGTTAACCTTTCCACAATTCACGCCGCCAAGGGGCTTGAGTTTCCCGTTGTTTTTATCGCGGGCGTGGAAAAGGGATTAATTCCCCACGAGAAGAGCGTTAATGAAGACGAAGACGAAGCCGGCAGCATTGAAGAAGAACGGCGGCTTTTTTATGTGGCGATTACAAGGGCGCGGGAAAAATTGTTTATAACGTGCTGCCGCAAGCGCAGACGTTTACAGACAGCGGATGAATGTGAGCCTTCTCCGTTTCTCGCGGAAATACCGCCTGAATTAGTTAAATATCACGAAAAAGAGCCTGATGTTATTGACGAGGCGAAGGCGGATGAGTATATGGCGAAGTTAAGGGCGATGATGAAATAAATTTTTTCCGAAAAAATTCTCACAAAGACACGAAGAGCACAAAGATCACAAAGGAAGAATTTAAGGTTTTTGTTAGAAAATATTTTCTTTTTACTTTCTTTATTTTCGAATTTCGAGAAAATATTTTGTAAAAAAAGAGAAATCTGACAGACGAAAGCTTTGTGATCTTTGTGTACCTTTGTGTCTTTGTGTGATGTCTTCTCGGACTTTATATCTTTATGTGATTCGTGGTTCAAAGAACAACCTCCCCAAACGGCGGCGCCTCCTCAAGCACCCTCGCTATAATCCGGTGATTCTCAAGTACCAAGCCGGGATCGCCCTCCAGAATTGAAAACGCATCTTCGCGGGCGCGCTCAAGCTGTTCTATGTCACGGACAGGGTCGGCTATCCCAAAAAACATATACCCCGACTGTTCAGTACCGGTAATAAGGCCGGGACCTCGCAATTTTAAATCTTCCTGCGCGATTACAAATCCGTCGCTGTTTTCCAGCATTACCATCAGGCGAGCCTTTCCCTCTTCCGTAAACTCATCCGAGTAGACAAGAAAACAGTACGATTGATCCTGCCCTCTTCCCACACGTCCTCGTAATTGGTGCAGGGCGGAAAGGCCGAAACGCTCGGCGTGCTCTATTACCATGCATGTCGCGTTAGGGACGTCCACTCCCACTTCCACAACGCTTGTGGCGGCAAGGATTTTTATCTTTCCTTTGCGGAAATCGTCCATTGTTTGGCGTTTTTCTTCTTCGGGCAATTTTGAATGAATAAGGGCGGTTTTATATTTGGGAAATATTTTTTTAGCAAGCCTGTCCGCCATTGAGACGGCGTCTTTTATTTCGTCGCCGCCTTCAATTAACGGATAGACAAAATATGCCTGACGGCCCTTTTTAAGTTCATTTCTGACATAATCATAAACTTTCTTTTCATTTGATTCTTTCGCAAGATGGGTTTTAATTGGCTTTCTTCCCGGCGGCATATCCTTGATTACCGAAACGTCCATGTCTCCGAAAACGGTAAACGCAAGCGTGCGAGGGATAGGCGTCGCGCTCATCATTAAAAGGCCGGGATTTTCTCCCTTGGACATGATAAGCGACCTTTGCGTTACGCCAAAACGGTGCTGTTCGTCTATTACGACCAGTTTCAGGTTTTTATATGTTACGTCTTTTGAAAAAAGAGCGTGAGTCCCCACGACAATGTCAATCTCTCCGGCTTGAAGGTTTTTTAAAAGTTCCTTGCGCCCCGCTGCATTTATATTTCCCGTTAAGAAAGCAATGCTACAGCCCAAAGGTTCCAAAAGACGACCGGCGTTCTCCGCGTGCTGGAGCGCTAAAAGTTCAGTCGGGGCCATAATTGCAGCCTGCCCTCCCTCCTCTACGGCTTTCAGGGCGGCAAGGAAAGAAACCAGCGTCTTTCCTGAGCCTACATCACCCTGTAAAAGACGCGCCATAGGTATGTTGGACGCCATATCGGAATTAATTTCTTTTACCGCCCTGCTCTGCCCTTCCGTTAATGAAAAGGGCAGTCTTTCAAGAAGACGCTGTTGAAATTTAGTGAAAGACGCATCTTCGTCTGAACCTTGAAGGGCAGAGCCGCTTTTTTTGCTTTTTCTTTCAATTACGCGCTTTACTACCATTACCTCAAGGTAAAAAAGTTCTTCGTAAACAAGGGTTTTTTTCGCTCTTTCCATTTCTTCCCGTGAATTTGGGAAATGAACCGCCATTAGCGCTTCGCTTTTTTGCATCAAATTATCTCTTTCGATAATTTCAGGCGGAAGTTCGTTTTCGATTTTTTCTGTGTATTGCTCCAGAAGACGCAAAGTATAACGGCGTAACTGTTTTTGTTTTAATCCTTTAGTAAGCGGATAAACCGGCAGTATTCCGCCAGATTCCTTATTGTTTCCATCATAAGGCTCAATCTCGAAAGCGCCGGATTGGATTTCTCCGTATTTAAAATAAAAACGCCCCCAAAGCCTTAATTTGGCTCCCGTAACAAGATGCTTTTCCAGCCACGGGCGGTTAAAACACAAAAGAGCGGCAGTTCCCGTTTCGTCCTGTACATAGGCTTTCAGCGTCCTCATTTTGCCGAAACCTATCCAGTCGCGCGCAACAACCGTGACAACAGTACAGACCTTAGCGTTGTTAAACCTGCTGATAGGGACAGTCTTTGTCCTGTCTTCCCAATCGCGGGGATAATGTAAAAGCAAGTCCGACTCTGTGTGTATTCCAAGACGCGCAAGGGCAGAAACCAGCGCCTGCGTTAATTTTTGCGTGGATTTAACGGGCTTTTTAAGAGAACGTAACAGCATTACAGCGGTAAACTTATAAAAAGGTTCGCGATAAGAGGAATTAAATATCCTCCGCCTATCCATATTACAGCCATTACAAGAATGGTAATTAATATGCCTTTCAGATAACTTCCGATTTTATTTCCGAATATTATTCTGTTGGTTTTGTATAACAGCGGCTGCGATATGGATTCTACTATTTTCCAAAAAGACGTATAGATGTTACGGTTTGTTATATACGCGAATAACCGCAGAATAAGGACAATTAAACAAAAACCCAGTATAAAAGAAATTATAGACCAGACTGCCATAAGAATAATTCCAAGAATTATTCCTACGCCTATCTTTCCATAGTGTGATATCGAAGATAATATGCTTCTTAATACGGAAAGAGCCGCTATTGCCACAATAGCGGAAAGATCCAGAAAACCAAGCCGTAAATTTAATGTTTTCCTCCACCAGTCAATGTACGGATCCGTAATACGGCATAACAAATCCACAGGTCTTGAGTAATAGCTTCTTGAGAACCATGAAATAATAATACGGATAAATAACAAAATTATATATATACTTATTACCGAAGACAAAATACCGAATATAAACCTCATTACTTCCTCCACACCTTGTCTACGCATTTGCATTTTGATATATCTTCAATTACATTATTGCCGCCGGAAATTTCCAATCCCGAAAAGGCGCGTATAACTTTTTCTTTCCCTGATAACGGAATGTGCAGAAATACCAAACAAGCGCCGGTATTCTCCGCCAGATAATCGCGTAACGGGATCAGGTTTTCCTCATTGTCCGCCGCGCCTTCAATTAATTTTATGTGAATTTCATCGGGAGATTTTACCGCCGATTTTTTTTCTTCTATATTAGCCGCGGGAGGTTTTTCTCCGGCCGCGGCTTTTCTGGCCGCTATTCGCGTAAGCTGGGCAAGATCGGCAATACTGGAAACCTTAAAAGTTACTTTTTGCGGATCACGCTCGTTTTCCGGATCTATATTTCCCCTAAAAGCTATAATTTCATCAAGATTTAAGAGGGTCTTACACTCGGAATAAGCCTTGGAAAAGAAAACAAGGTCAATATCGCCTTCAAAATCCTGCAAAGTTCCAAAGGCCATATTATTGCCTTTTGAATCCGTGTGCTCCCTGAGCGATTTTAAAAAACCGATAATTGTATAGCTGCCTTTTCTTGAGTTTTTTATCGAAGAACTTTTTAAATCCGCCATATAAAGCCATGTATTGCGGTGCGCTTCAGATTTTTTTTCAAATTCTTCCGCTTCTTTTACCGCCGAATCAAAATCCTGCCTGTTAATGTAATTTTCCGCGATAAAACTGTACTTGTCTTTGTCTCTTTGATAATCTATCTTTCCCTGCAATATTACAACCTTGTCCGTTTCGATATGGTTCTGGCATCTTTCCCAGCCTCCGGCAAAAAAAGTAACTTCAATTTCACCGTTATAATCCGAAAGGACCGCGAAAGCCATTCTGGAGCCGGTTTTTGTAACTATGGTTTTTATGTTTTTAATTATTCCTACCAATATGCAATGTCCCGTTTTAAGGTTTTCAATATCCGCCAAGTTGACTTTTACAGCCCTTTGCCAGATATCCTTATACTCGTCCATAGGGTGGCCGGAAAAATAAAAACCTATTAACTGTTTTTCCATATTAAGCCTTTCGGCGCGGCTTACCTCTTCAAATTTTTCAAACTCAAAATCGGCGTATTTTACGTCTGTTGTATCGTCAAAAAGACTGCTCTGCCCTATTAGTTTGTCTTCTTTTTTGTTTTGAGCGTATTCAACCGCCCTCTCAAGGTTGCCTGTTAATGTTTCGCGCATTATGCCGAAACTGTCGAAAGCGCCTGTCTGAATAAGCAATTCTATTACTTTTTTTCCTACAACTTTAATGTCCACCCTTTCAAGAAAATCCATAAAACTCTTGTAGGGGCCGTCTTTCCTTCCGCGTACAATTTCTTCGGCAGAAACATCTCCTACGCCTTTAATTCCCAAAAAGCCGTATATTATTCTGCCGTCTACTACAGTAAAAAGTTTGTCGGAGTAGTTAATATGGGGCGGATCGACGTTTATTCCCATTTTTCGGGTCTCTACAATGGTGTATAAAAGCTTGTCTGAGCTTTTTATTTCTACTATTAACGTAGCCGCCATATATTCAGCGGGGAAATTCGCTTTAAGGTAGGCGGTTTGATACGCCAACACGGAATACGCGGCGGCGTGGCTTTTATTAAACCCGTAACCCGCGAACGGAACAAGAATATCGAAAATTTCTTCCGCTTTCTGCGCCGAGTAGCCCTGTTTTGCCGCGCCTTCCAAAAACGGAATTTTCTCCCCGTCAAGTATTTCTTTTTTCTTCTTTCCCATGGCGCGGCGAAGGAGATCCGCTTTTCCCATGCTGTATCCGGCTATTATTCTTGCCACTTCCATAACCTGTTCCTGGTAGACAATAACTCCGTAGGTTTCCTTTAACACTCCTTCCAGGCTTGGATCGGGATACGTTATAGGCGCCTTACCGTTTTTTGCGTCCACAAAGCGCGGAATAAACTGCATGGGTCCCGGCCTGTACATCGCGTTCAGCGCCGTTAAGTCTTCTATGGAAGCAGGCTTTGTCTGCCTTAAAATATCCTGCATTCCCTCGGACGCAAACTGGAAAATCGCGTGACTTTTTCCTTCACCTAACATCTTAAATGTTTTTTTATCGTCTTCCGGAATGTCTTTTATGTCAAAATTTGAATATTTTCCGCCTCTTTGCCGTATTAATTCCTGCGAGTGTTTGATAATATCAAGGTTTTTAATGCCCAGAAAATCCATTTTAACAAGACCGCACCCTTCAAGGAAGTCCATGCTGTACTGCGTGGCTATATTGCCGCCTTTTTCTTCCCTTTCCTGATATAGAGGAACCAATTCTATCAGCGGTTTTTTCCCGATAACTATACCCGCGGCGTGTATGCTTGAGTGGCGGTTAAGGCCCTCTAATTTTCCGGCGATGGCAAATAATTCCGTAAAACGGGGATCTTTTTCCAATTCCCTAAGGCGCGGCTCTTCTTCTTTCGCTTTTTCCAGTGTAATTTCAGGATCAAAAGAGATTAGTTTTGTTATCATTTCCGATTCTGAAATTGATATTCCCAATACTCTCGCAACGTCCTTGATAACCGCTTTTGCGCCCAGCGTTCCGAATGTAATTATCTGCGCTACTCTTTCCTTGCCGTATTTGCGCGTTACATAATCAATTACTTCTTCGCGCCCTTCATTCGCGAAATCAATGTCAAAATCCGGCATGGAAATACGCTCGGGGTTTAAAAAACGTTCAAAAATAAGGCCGTATTTTAAGGGGTCAATGTCCGTGATACGCAAAGAGTATGCTACAATCGAACCCGCTCCCGAGCCGCGCCCGGGACCTACGGGAATATTCTGCTCTTTCGCGTATTTAATAAAATCCCAGACAATTAAAAAGTATCCCGTATAACCCATACTGATTATCGTATCAAGTTCATAATCCGCCCTCTTTTTTATATCTTCCCATTTTTCTAAATCTTTTTCTTTTACTTTCGCATAACGTTTTTCCAGGCCTTCGGCTGTAAGATGTTTTAAATAATCGCCAGATTCATTAAAATTATCCGGTATTTTAAATTCAGGAAGAAACTGCGGCAAATCTTTGGTCTCTATCCTGGGAACATCAGCGCTGCACCGCCGCGCTATTTTTACCGTGTTTTCAACAGCCTGCGGATAAGCGGCGAAAATTTCCGCCATTTCATCGCCTGTTTTAAAATAAAACTGATCGCCGTAATATTTTTTGCGTTTTTCCTCGGTGCGGACTTTACCTGTTCCTATGCAAAGAAGAACATCATGTGAAATAAAATCATCTTTTTTCAAATAATGAATGTCATTTGTAGCGACGAGGGGAATGCCCGTTTTTTTTGATATGCCGGCTAACGCGTCGTTAATGTCCTTTTGGGACAATTCGCTTCCCCTTAGCCTGCCCGCCGGAATTCCGTGATCTTGTATCTCTAAATAAAAATTGGGAGCTCCGTTTTCGTCTTTGCCGAATAAATCGCGGTAATAAACGGCTTTTTTCTCCGCTTCGTCCGTTTTTCCGGCAAGAATATAACGCGGGATTTCCCCGGAGGCGCAGGCGGAAAGCGCTATAAGCCCTTCATGGTATAAAGATAATAGTTCCTCGTCTATCCGCGGCCTGTAATAGAAACCTTCCGTGTACGCGAGCGAGCATAATTTTACGAGGTTAAAATAGCCTGTCCGGCTATAAGCAAGAAGGACAAGATGGAAATATTTATTTTCGTTTTCCGAGCCTTTTTTCTCAAGGCGCGAGCCGGGAGAGACATAAACCTCGCACCCGATTATCGGCTTTACGGGTTTTTTTCGTTTTTTATTGCCGCACGCGCCTATAAAATCCATCGCGCCGAACATATTGCCGTGGTCAGTCAGGGCAAGGTGGGTCATTCCCAGTTCTTCCGCCCTGTCAGCCAGCGACATTACGGAAACGGCGGCGTCCGCCAGAGAGTAATCGGAATGAACGTGGAGATGGACAAATTCGGTCATGCCGACAAATTCTACAGCGAAAAGACTTTATTTACAATAGACCTTATTTTGCCGGGTACATTACCACCTGTATCTGGCCTGAAGCTGTTATTTCGCGGCAAAGGGACTGCACGTTTTCGGGGCGCACCGCCCTTATCACGGCAGGTCTTGAGTTCAATCTGCTTAAGGGCGTGTTGTAAAGCACCGACGAGTTCGCGAGACTTTGGGCTATGTGCAGGTTCCTCTGTATTGAGTTTTCATGCTCTTTAAGAATCGCCTCTTTTGACTTATTAAAAATATCCTGATTAAGAGGCTTTGCTGAGATTGCCGTTATGCGCTCAAGAACCGCCTTAATAAGCTCATTTACGCGAGCCGGATTACACTGGAAATAAATATCAAGCCTGGCTTCGCCTTTTGGTATTGTAGAGACCGAAGCTCCCGCGGAAATTGAATATACCCCGCTTAATTTATCACGGATTTCATCGGTTAAAAGTATGTCAAGATATTCTGAAAGTATCGCCGACGTTTGATTTCTGCTTTCGTCAAAAGCCGCCTGAGAAGGAACAAACCAGCCAAGAAATACGGTACAGCGGTCGTCCTTGCCTTTGTAAAGTTTTCTTTCAATATCCGCCGGGCGCGTTATTCTGGGATCTACCCATATGTTCATGGACGGCGCGTTTGGTATTGAAGCGATATAACCTGCGGCCAAATCCTTCATTTCATTTAACTTGAGATTTCCCGTAAACACAAAGGTATAATCGGCGGGGTTTATGCACCTGTTGATAAATGAAAACGCCTGTTCCGTCGAAACCTTGCTTAAATCGGCAAGTTCCAGCGGCTTAAAACGCGGATGATTGCCGCTTAATATTTTTCTTAACTCGCGAGAAAAATAATTATCCGGATCATCTTCCTGATGGGCAAGGTTTGTTTTATATTGATCGAGCATTGCGGCTACGGCCCTGTCGTCCAATTTGATTTTGGTAAAGAACATGTATATCATTTCAAAAAGCGTCTTTATGTCTTTTGCCGTGGAAGAACCCTGAAAACCCCTGTAATAACTTGAAGCCCAAAAAGAATTTGAAACTTGTTTCCCGGCCAGCCTGTTTATAAGTTCTATACGGGAATAAGGTCCAAGACCGGAAGCCGCCAGCATTTCCGAGGCAAGGTTAGCTGATATAAATTCATTATCGGAAGCGTTTACCGTCCCCCCTCTTGCCAGAGCGTACATAACAATCTCGTTGTTTTTGTTTTTCGTCTCTTTAAGAATTACCTTCGCGCCGTTGCTCAATGTAAGGATTACCGCCCCAGTATCCTTGTCCGTAATCTCGCTTGTAATACTCCCTTTCGTCGGAAGGGTATCCAGCAATTCATCTTTAAGCGCTTCATCTTTCCTGGGCTTAATTGCCGCCTTTTCGGTTTCCGCAAATACAGCCTTTATGCGTTCTTTGGAAGGAAGGGTTACGGCTTCCGCGGACGGAGCAATTAAAAAAACTGTACAATCGTTATACGAAAAATATTTCTTTGCGGCCGCCTGAATTTCTTTTAATCCGATTTCCGGCAGTATGGCGTTTACGGCGTTCATTTCCCATTCAATATCCGCCATATCTTCCCCATATAAGATATGGGAGGTAAAATTCCTGACATAAGAACGCGAATCCCGCCTGTCTTTTTCCGACAGTTGTTTTTCCATATACGACACAAGATTCAGCTTTGCGCGCTCCAGTTCGCTTTGCGTAAACCCGTAACGGCGCATTGCTTCTTTTTCAAGCAGAAGCTCCCGCAGGGCCTTGTCCGCGCTTCCTGTTTTAGGATCCGTGCCCAATGTAAAAAAGCGCGAATTTTCCGCCCAGCGCCAGACGCCGCTCCACGCTTCCGTCGCGGATGAATCGGGATTATCGTTGGCTTCCTCAAACCGCATGCTCAGCATGGCGTCAATTAAGTAATCGATTATTGTTTCGCGGTAATAGCCAAGAGTGCCTCTTTGCGCTCCCTGTTTTTGCTTGTAGTAAATATAAAAACTCGCGGATGTAAGTTCCGGGTCCGTAATAATTTCTATTTGAAAATTGCCGTTTTTAGGCGGAGGCAGTTCGTACTTTGGACGGTTTACCGGTTTTGCGGCGGCGGGCATGCTAAAATGACTCGCAAGGCTTGCCTCTAAAGCCTTTCCGTTAAAGTCGCCGACAAAGACAAGAGCCATATTATCGCTTGTGTACCAGCGGTCGTAAAATCCTTTAAGCTTCTGCTGTGTCGCGTTCTCAATTATTTCCGTCAGGCCTATAGGCTCGCGGTTTGTGTAAGCTGAACCGGTAAAAAGAATGGGAAGGGTTATCTTTCGTACCCTTTCCATGGCGCCTAACCTAGCGCGCAATTCCTCAAGGACGACAAGCCCCTCGCTTTTAACGCTCTCGGGATTAAATTTTACGCTGTAGGTCCAGTCGTCAAGAATCGCGAACGCCCTGTCGGGTATGGACTTAACGCCCTGCTTGTTTTCGACAGGGACGTCAAAGTGATAAACTGTTTCGTTGTACGAAGTATAGGCGTTTGTGTCCGCGCCGAAACGCATTCCCAAAGAGCGCAGGTAATCAATTAATTCATTTCCGGGAAAACGCGAAGTGCCGTTAAAGGCAAGGTGTTCAACAAAATGAGCCAAACCGCGCTCGTCGTCTCTTTCCAGAACCGACCCCGCGTTTACAACAAGGGCAAGATTGGCGCGGTTTTCCGGCATCCGGTTTTCAAGTATAAAATAGCGCAGTCCGTTCGGCAAAGTTCCCGTTATCGCCCTTTGTGTAAGCGGGACCTTGTCCGTACCCTTTCCAAGCCCCTCAATATCCCCGGAAGGAATGGACACGCAAGTCAGGACGAAAGAAGCCAATAAAATTAACGAAAAAATTAATGATAATTGTTTAAGGTTTTTATTTATTTTCATGGGTATATTATACTATGATTTCACGAAAAAAGTCCATTGATTTTCACACAAAGACAAAATATTCCCCAAAAACCATCACACAAAGACACATCGTACCTTCGGTACGCGAACACAAAGAGCACAAAGGAAGAATTAAGGGGTTTTTGTCTATTATCTTATCGTGAGGTTTACGCTAAATCTTCGGATAAAAATCTCTGATTCCCCTTTGTGTTCTTCTCTTCCTTTGTGTTCTTTGTGTGAAATATATTAATTAAACCGTCCCGTACCTTGCCGCCGTAAGATCGTCAGTCTCCGACATCTGCAAGTCCGCCGCTTCTTTTCGGTATTCCTTTTGTTTTTTCTCTTTTATTTTCTCAAGCGCTTTAAGCGCTTTTGAAGCTTCAAGGTATTTGGCGCGTTTTTCCTCGACAACAATTTGCGCCTGCGCCGCCCTTTCCATCAGCCGTTCGGTTTCCTGATCCAGCCTTAAAATGTAATTGTCCCATTTTCCGGCTTGATTTAAATCCGTAAATCTCTGAGCGGCGGCATTATGGCGTTTAACAGCGGTTGCTTTGATTTCGTTTTCTATCATGTTAAGGACGCCTAAGGCCTGTTCAAGTTCTATTTTACATTGTTCTTCCCTGAATTTCCTTAACCGGAGGATCTTCTGAAGCCTGAAATTGAATCTTTTCATTATTTAGTTAATCCCAAACCGCCCAAACCGGACGTTGAGGAAAACAGGGCGGCGACGCTGTTAAGGGCGTTGGCGGTATCCTGCGCCGTAGTTGTATTTTGCTGCTGTTGTTTTTCTTTTTTAACCTGGGCGTGTTTGCTTGAGGTAACAGGCTTGGCGTTTTTATCCGTCATTTCTTCGGGCGGTATTTGAATTTCCGCTATTTCCGACATCGCGTTTAGGGTATCCTCAAGCGAAGAAGGTTCGTCAACCTCCTGTATAAGAAATTCCTCTATAGGGACGTGTTTGGCTATAGCCTCGTCTACCACGGGATTGGAACCGCTCTTATACTCGCCTATATTGATAAAGTCTTCCATTTCCGCGTAAGTAGCCATGTTTCTCCGTATAACGCCGGTCGCTTTTTTACTTGCGGGACCCGCTACCGTTGTCGCGAGACGGGAAATACTTTTTAACACGTCAATAGGCGGATAATGATAAGCCTCCGCCAAATTTCTTGAAAGAATGATATGACCGTCCAAAATACCGCGGACGGTATCGGCGACAGGCTCGTCCATGTCGTCTCCGTCTACAAGAACCGTATAAAATCCTGTGATACTGCCCTTATCGGAAGTGCCGGACCTTTCAAGAAGTTTGGGCATGGAATCGAACATGCTTGGCGGAAAGCCCCTTTGAGCGGGAGGTTCCCCGGAAGCAAGCCCTATTTCCCTCATGGCGCGGGCAAAGCGCGTAACGGAATCAAACATCAGCATTACGTCATTGCCCTGATCGCGGAAATATTCGGCGACGGCGGTGGCGACATAAGCCCCGCGCAAACGCATAAGGGGCGGCGAATTACCGGGGGTTACAACCAATACGCTGCGCGCAAGCCCTTCCGGCCCTAAAGCGTTATCTATAAAGTCGTTTACTTCCCTGCCGCGCTCGCCTATAAGGGCGACAACGTTGACATCGGCGCTTGTGTTACGCGCAATCATGCCGAGAAACGTGGACTTGCCTACGCCGGAGCCTGAGAAAATACCGAGGCGCTGTCCTTTGCCTACCGCGAGAAGCCCGTCTATGGCGCGTATGCCTGTTGTTATGCGTTCCGTTATCCGTCTTCTTTTTAACGGATCCGGAGGACTTGCAAGGGCGGGATACATGGCGACGGCGTCAATATCGCCCTTTCCGTCAATGGGAGCGCCGAAAGCGTCCAGCACCCTGCCTAAAAGTTTATTTGATACAGGCACTTCCAATCGGGTTCCGAGAGCGATAACCCTGTCTCCGACTTCCAGCCCGTCTGTTTCCTCAAACGCCATAAGCTGTACTATTTCGTCTTTTAAACCTACAACTTCGGCCCTTATCTGGCCTTTGCCGCGGGGGGCGATAATTCTGCAAATTTCTCCGATTATGGCCTGAGGGCCGTGGCTTTCTATTAATAGGCCCTTAACATTAACTATTTTTCCGGTACACTTTATTGGATCGGTACGTTGGGCGGTATTAAGATATTTTTCAAAAATTGCGGTTTCCACAGCCCCTCCCCTTTTAAGGCTGACTCACATTAAAGAATGTGAGAAAAAAACTATGTTATCTTTAGTTTTTTGTCGGTATCCCTTCTTCCTTTGGTTCCCATAGTCGCAAGGGCGGCAAGCGCGGCGGACGCGGTAAGAGCCGCGTTTACGGCCGGAGACACTTCCTCTTCTTCTTTATCCTCTTTTTTTTCGTTATTTTCTTTTTTTTCGCTTTCTTTTTTTGAGGCTTCTTCGTTCTTTTTGATTTTATCAATTAAACTTGTGGAAGCGGCCAGTTCGTTTTCAAGATTCGGGGTGCGGTTAATCGGCGGATTTGAAGATTTAATAGGCGACAACTCGAGTATTTTTGTTTCCAATTCCGCAAGCTGGCTGGAAATACGGGCGTCAATCTCGCCGAAATCGGTCTCTATTATGCATCCGCCCTTATCAACGGTAGTATCTTCATGTATTTGAATGTCTTTAACGCCCTCGACAAGTTTAATAAATTCTTCCTTGTGTTCCGTCGCAAGCTGCAAGTCATCCATATTAACCCTGATAATGCACGTTCCTTTTGTCTTTACCTTTCTGAGCGCCTGTATCACATTGGAGATAATTACGCCTTCCTGATTTTCCGAAAGAACTTTTATTACTTTCCGGGAAATCATCAATACAAGATCGATTATTTCCTTTTCGGTTTCGTCCAGAATCTCCCCTCTTTTATCCTGCGCGCGTTCAAGCATAGTCTGAGTGCGGGAAACAAGCCTTTCAACTTCCGCCTTGCCTTCGGCATAACCTGAATCCTTGCCCTCTTCCCTGCCCTTGTCCTGCGCCGCCTTAAGCTCGCCGTCAAGGGTCTTCCTTACCTCGGTTTCCATATCCTTGATTTTTTTATTCGCGTCATCAATGATTTTTTTCGCGTCGGCTTCCGCCTGCTGTTTTACGGACAGTCCTTCCTCGGTTTTACTTTGTAATTCTCTCTGGGCCGTATCCTGCGCGTCCTGAATAATTTTATCCGCCTGCATTTTAGCGTCTAACATCATTCTTTCTTTTTCGCCTTCCCATTGAGTCTTGAACATCTCGGCTTCACGGCGAAGATCGTCCGCTGTTGGGCCTGTGTATTCTTCAACATCGTCAAGAGCCTCGGCGACTTCCTCTTTAGGAGCCAAATGGGCAAGATCGGCAAAAGATGTGGGAGGATCAATGAGCATCTTCTCCTGAAGAGGAACAAGTTCTTGCGGTCTGAATACGGCCTTTAACATAAATTACCCTCAAAAAAATAAACCATAGCTTATCTTGTAACGAATAGCAAATACCCGTTACAAGATTAAGCGTGGAGTTTCCCGAAGGGAAACTCCATTGCTTGTTGTATAACGCTTCGCGTTATACAACAAGCTCGTCTTCTCCGGCGCGCGCGACGACGATTTCGCCCGTATCCTCCAAGTGGCGGATGATGGACACAATCTTCTGCTGCGATTCTTCCACGTCTTTCAAGCGTACCGGGCCCATATACTCCATGTCTTCCTTGAGCATGCTCGCGGCGCGCTTGGACATATTCTTGAAAATCTTGTCCTGCACTTCCGAGTCGACTGATTTGAGCGCTTTTGCGAGTTCCTGTGAGTCCACTTCGCGCATAACTTTCTGAATGGCGCGGTCGTCCAGCATAACGATGTCTTCGAACACGAACATTCTCTTTTTGATCTCTTCAGCAAGTTCCGGATCTTCGTCTTCAAGAGCCTCAATAATCTGTTTTTCAGACGCGCGGTCTACAAGGTTAAGTATTTCTACGATGCTTTCAACGCCGCCCGCCGCGGTGTAGTCTTCGCTGGACAGCGACGAAAGTTTCTTTTCAAGTACGCGTTCTACTTCGCGCAATACTTCCGGGCTTGTTCTGTCCATTGTCGCGATACGGCGCGCCACGTCGCTTCGAACCTCAGGCGGCAGGTTTTGAAGGATTATCGAAGCCTTGTTCGGCTCCAAATAAGCCAAAATCAGCGCGATAGTCTGCGGGTGCTCCTGCTGGATAAAGTTGAGCAAGTGAGCGGGGTCCGTCCTGCGGATAAAATCGAAAGGACGAACCTGAAGGCTCGACGTCAGCCTGTTGATAATGTCTATGGCCTTCTGGCTGCCGAGTGATTTTTCCAAAAGCTCCCTGGCGTAGTCTATGCCGCCCGTGGAGATAAACTGGTTCGCCATCATCAGTTCCTGGAATTCCTGCAGGATGGCGTCCTTCTGCTCGGCGTCTATAGTCTCAAGACGCGCGATTTCGAAAGTTAAAGTTTCAATTTCATCTTCACGCAGATATTTAAAAATTTCCGCGGAAATATCCGCGCCTATTGTTACAAGAAAGATAGCCGCTTTTTGGCGTCCGGTATATTCTTTCGCCCCTTTCTTTTTTCCGGCAGGCGTGGTTGTTCCGGGCATTAAAGTTGTTTTTCCCATCTTTTATTCCTCCAACAGCCATGTTCGCAGGAGCTGAGCCGCGTCTTCCGGATGCTCTTTCGCCATGTTGATGACGCTCTCCATAAGTTCCATTCTGGTACGCTCTTCCGTTGATATGGAAACTTCCGTTCCATCCTGTTCCGCCTCGGCCATCATGCTCTCGCGCAGCATCTGTTCGCGTCTTGCCCGCTCTTCTTCCGCAAGCCTTCTGCGTCTCTCCATCTCGCGGGAGATCATCCTGAATAATATAAATCCAAATAACAATAATGTCAAACCTGAAAGGAAAACGATAACAGTCATCTGCATTTGTTTCTTTCTGAAATAAGCGGCGTCTTCCAGTCTGAATTGTTCGCTTCTGTCAACTTGAATGTTAGTTACTGTAACAGAATCTCCTCTTTGGGCATTAAATTCTATAGCATTCATGACTAATGAAGTGGCCTTGGCTATGTCTTCAGACGAAACCGGCGTATACTCGCGTTCCAGAGTATTGTCCGGCAGAACGATCGGGTTTTTCTTTTCGTCGTATTTTAACTTCCATGTTCCGTCGATATTGACGGAAACTGTTAAACGTTCTACCTTGGGGCTGTTTTCTCCTTTGGTGTTTTGATGTCCAAATTCATAGTTTGTCGTCTCCGTTTTTTGACTCATTTCGCCGTAGAGATTGCTCGCGTCCTTATAAGCCGGTGCCGTTTGCCCTTCAACTCCCGGAGGCCCTTCCGGATTATATCCCGTCCCTTTCCAATCTGTAGTTGATTTAGACTCACTAAGAGGAATTTCTATTAGCCTTTCCGAATCGTCATAAGGAAGACCGGGAGTTTGGGGTTTAACTATTGTAGGATTAATTTCATATTTTTCATATGTTTCATAATTATAATCATAACGATATTTTACGACAAGATCCCTTACGCGGTCCGCGGAAAAAGTATTTTGAAGCAAGGCAAGGACTTTGTTTCTGTACTGTTTTTCCTGCTGCTCGTCAGATTTTCGCTGACGTTCGGTAAGGGCTTGCTTGTCAAAATCCTTCATTCCGTCAAAATCGTTAAGCTGGAGTCCCGTATTATCGGTTATTACGATGTTTTCATCCTTTAACCCTTCTACCGCCAATTTAAGAAGTTTTTGGATACCCTCAATTTTTTTTCTGTTTTGGGTAACGTCGCTTCCCGGCGTCGGAAAGATGGTTACGGCCGCGCTTACCGGATTTTGCATTGAGCTGATAAGTTCTATTTCCGGCCTTACAATTTTGACTTCGGCGTTATCAATGCCGTCAATAGCTTTGATATGGGCTTTTATCTCGTTCGTAAGAGACCGTTGAAGTTTTACATTGCGCTCAAAGTCGGTAGTTGTCCAGCTTTCCATGTCAAATATCTGCCAAGGGCTTATATTGGGGGGAACAAGATCTTCCCTGATCAATATATCCTTCATCCGCTTTGCCGTCTCGGGATCCGCAACCTGTATAACGAAGTCAGGAGTTACTGTAGGATTTACTCCCTCTTGATTTAACCTGACAACGATTCTTTCACGAAGCGTTTCGTCCCTGATTGGAACTGAAAATACAGGCGCCAAAACAGGAGTCGCCGAAACCCTGAAGAGCATGACTATGCCCACGATTACGACGGCAATGACGGCGAGAAAAAGCCCCTTTTGCTTCTTGGACCAATCCGCCCAGAAACCGGCGGCTTTGGCCAACAATTTTTTTAAGAATTCATTCATATCCCCTCCCTAATGAATATCTTTATCTTGTATTAATTAAATCTCTCCAGCCCTGAACCAGTCGGCTTAAAACATTTCGTGTAATGTTAAGCGCCATACCGGCTTCGGCCTGCGCGATTGTTATGTCATGAATATCAACCGAATCCGGGTCGATAATCGCCTGTTTTTCAAGCTGTTTCGTGAACTGATCCGCGCCTGAAACCTTGTCCAGCGCCTGCAGCATAGCCTGTTCAAATGTGCCGGCCTTTGTTATATGCCCCGCGTCTATTTTTTCCTCAAGCGCGAGTACTTTTTTTCCGCTTCCGAAATACGGGCTGTCCGGCGGCAGCATGTGCTTTTCACGAGTACGGTTCATCTGAGTCGCGTAATTTTTGGCTCCCGAAACGCTGATATAAGCGTTGTTACTGAATATTTCCATTATCCCCTCCCCTCTTTACTATTTATCTTGAACCTATGTCCAAAGCGCGCAAAAACATCGCCTTTGAACCTTCTATTATCGCCGCGTTCGCCTCGTAAGAGCGCGAGGCGGAAATCATGTCCACCATCTCGGTTACCACGTCCACATTCGGCATTTCAACATAACCTTGCCTGTCGCCGGATTTTATCGCGTCGGGATGCGTGGGATCCCAAACAAGGCGGTTCTCCGTTGAATAATCCTTTTGAATTTCCGAAACCCGCACTCCGCGCCCTATTCCGTTATCCAAAGATTCCGGAAGGAAGGGGGAGCGCCAGTAAGGGCTGTCCACCCGGGGGCGCATGATAACGCGGCTGCGCCTGAAAGGGCCGCCTTCGTTAGTCCGCGTGGTGTTCACGTTCGCCATGTTGTCCGCTATTACGTCCAGCCTAACCCTGTCCGCGCTTAAGCCCGTGGCCGCCGTATTTATCGAATTAAATAATCCCATTTAATTACCCTCTTAACACCTGGTTGATTTGGCTGAATTCAAACGCCGCTGACTGGGCCAAAAGCGTGTATGTCATCTGGTTCCGGTTCGCGAGCATTAATTCCTGTTCGGGATCAACATTGTTCCCGTTGTTGTTATATGTGCTGGTATAATCAAGCACCCTGCGCACCTGCACGTCCCTGTAATCCCTTTCCTTCCAGTTGGGGATATGTCTGGGATTGGTCATGTTCAATTCCAAAGCCGGCCTTTCTTTTTCCGAATCCAGAGCCTTCTTAAGCTCGCTTTCAAAATTAACGTTTGTCCTTTTAAAGTTTGGAACTGTGGCGTTGGCCATATTATTGGCGATTACGCTGCGGCGTACGGTATTCGCGTCCATCGCGCGGTGTAACAAATCCACTGTTTTGGCAAAAGTATTCATTAAAATTCCTCCCTTTTTAACATCGGCATAAGCAAAATTCCTCTTTATAGAATATATCTGCCAAGATCCTGATCCTTGACTATTTCAGCCAGTTTTTCGTTGACATAATCGACGGTTATGTCAATATTGGCAGGGGCTATGTCGGACGCCTCAAAGGACAGCTCTTCCAGCAGGGCCTCCATGATGGTATGAAGGCGGCGCGCCCCTATATTTTCCAGTTTCGAGTTAACGTCCGCGGCAAGGGCGGCAAGATGTTCCACAGCCTCCGGCGCAAAGGTGATTTTTACGTCTTCCGTGCCAAGAAGTTCGGTGTACTGTCTTATCAGCGCGTTTTTCGGCTCGGTAAGGATACGCAAAAAATCGTCTTTGCCCAGGGAATCCAATTCCACCCGCAGGGGGAAACGCCCCTGAAGCTCGGGGATTAAATCCGAAGGCTTGCTAACGTTGAAGGCCCCCGCCGCGATAAAGAGAATGTGGTCTGTATTGACGGGGCCCCATTTTGTGTTAACCGTAGCGCCTTCGACTATGGGAAGGATGTCGCGCTGTACGCCTTCGCGGGAAACGTCGGGGCCGCCCCCCCTGTCGCCTTTCACGGCAATTTTGTCAATCTCGTCTATAAAAATGATGCCGGTCTCCTCCACCCTTTGGCGGGCTTCGTCACTCACGCGGTCGCGGTCAACAAGTTTTTCCGCTTCCTCAGCCTCAAGAATTTCCCTCGCCCTCGCGACTGTAACGACTTTTTTCTTCTTGCCGCCGCCGAAGAAACCGGCTATTCCCGAAAGGCTGTTTTCCAGTTCTTCCATGCCCGCGCCCATCATTTCCACCATAGGAAACTGGGGGTTCTGGTTTACCATAAGTTCCACCGGCCTGTCTTCAAGTTTGCCTTCGCGCAGCATAACCCTGAATTTTTCCCTTGTGGCTTTAAATTTTTCGTCTTCGCCCTCATTTACCGGTTCTTCTTTCGCGTCGGCGTTCTTCTCTTCCTCATTTTCTTCCTTGTTGTTCATAAAAGGAATTCCCACCTGCAAAGTAGTGCCGATAATGCTGCCGTTTGAATTTTCCGGGTTTATGGAAAAAGCGCCCATAGGCCTTACGACAGGTTTCATTTTTTTCTCTTTTGTTTTTTTGTTGTTGGTCGGAAGCAGTAAATCGAGCAGTTCCTCTTCCGCGCGTTTTTTCGCTTCCTGTAAAACGGTTTCCTGCATTTCCTGTTTTACCATTTGAAAACCGGCGGCCATAAGATCGCGGATCATGGATTCGACGTCTCTGCCCACATAGCCCACTTCGGTATATTTTGTCGCTTCCACTTTCAGGAAGGGAGAGCCCGCAAGTTTCGCAAGCCTGCGCGCAATCTCGGTTTTTCCGACGCCTGTAGGCCCTATCATAAGGATGTTCTTGGGCGCGATATCTTCGCGTAACTCCGGATCAAGCTTCAGCCGCCTTATGCGGTTTCTTAACGCAACCGCTACGGCGCGTTTCGCTTTTTTCTGGCCTACGATATATTTATCAAGTTCAGAAACTATTTCTTTCGGAGTCAGTTTGTTTGCTTTTTCGTCCGTTTGTTTGTTCTCTGCCATTAATTTAATTCCTCTAATGTTATTTGTGAATTTGTATAAATACAAATGTTACCCGCAATTTTCAAGCTTTTTTCCGCGATTTCGGCGGCGGAAAAATTACTGCCGTCCAAAAACGCGAGGGCCGCCGCGTAGGCGTAATTGCCGCCCGAGCCAATAGCAAGCGCGTTCTCCGCGGGCTCTATCACGTCTCCCGTGCCGGAAATAAGAAGAGTCTTCGACATGTCCGCAACCAGCAGAAGCGCTTCAAGCCGCCTTAATGTCCTGTCCAGCCGCCAGTCCTTCGCAAGTTCCACCGCCGCCCTTAATAAGTCGCCGGAGTATTCTTTAAGCTTGGCCTCAAAACGGTCAAAGAGGGTGAACGCGTCGGCGGTGGCGCCGGCGAACCCGCACAGCACTTTTCCGTCCATAAGGCGGCGCACTTTGCGGGCGTTGTTCTTCATTACGGTCTCGCCCATTGTCACCTGTCCGTCTCCGGCCATGGCGACCTTTCCGTCCTTTCTTACGGCGATTACGGTTGTTGAGTGAATCTGGGGCCTATATCGCATTTTCCGCTCCTTTTTTCTTTGTCCCGTGAGGATGCGCTTTTTTGTACACCTTTTTAAGGGTTTCCATATTTACATGCGTGTAACGCTGAGTCGTTGAAAGGCTTGAGTGCCCCAGCATTTCCTGTACAATGCGCACGTCGCAGCCGGAATTTACAAGATGAGTCGCGAAACTGTGGCGCAGCGAGTGAGGATGAATATTTTTTCCAAGCCCCGACTGTTGCGCGTAACGCGAGATTATCCAGCGCACTCCGGGTACGGAAATGGGCTGTCCTTTCCTGCTGATAAAAAGCGAGCCTTTTTTTGAGTCTATTCCGTTCATGGCGAGCCTCGCCGCGCGCGTAGGCAGGTATTCAGCGATGGCCGCCTTCGCCTCTTCGGAGAAGAACACGTATCTTTCCTTGCCGCCTTTTCCGGTAATGCGGGCCTCATCCAGCGTATAGGTAATATTTTCCATGCAAAGGGACACAAGTTCGGAAACGCGCAGCCCTGCCGAATACATGGTTAAGATCAGCGCCTTGTCCCTTTCAGGCCAAAGTATGCCGACTGTATCCGGCAGAGCCGCGAAAGACGCCATCTCTTTTTCCCAAAGAACGCTCGGCAGTTTAACGGGCATTTTAACGTTTTTTAACGCGGTACACGGGTTGTCCGCGCGTTTTTTTACGCGTACCTGCCAGCGGTAAAAGCCGCGGATGGACGAAAGACAGCGGTTAACGCTCGCCGCCGACATGTTTTCCGCGGTTAAATCGGCGATAAATTTCTGCACTTCGTAATGGGAAGCGTTATCGGGAATTATATTGTTGTTTACGCAATAATTTTCGTAATGAGCAAGATCGCCCGAGTACGCTTCCAGCGTCCTTTGCGAACAGCCGCGCACGGATTGAAGATACGATAAATATTCCCTGATTGCCGTTTCCATACTACTCCTCCGTCTCCGCGCTGTGCAGGTAATCACATTCGGGATTTATACATATTTTGTGGGCGCCGTTCTTCTTGTCATATTTTTCCACAAGGAAGAATCCGCATTTTGGGCAGCTCTGGTTGAGCGGCTTAAAATGGCTGATAAAATCGCACTGGGGGTAATTCGTGCAGCCGTAGAACTCTTTGTTTTTGCCCTTTGTCTTGCGCGCGACTATGTCGCCGCCGCATTTGGGGCACTTGGCAAGCGGTATGGATTTGGTATTGCGGCACTCGGGAAAGCCCGAACAGGCGAGGAAGAATCCGAAACGCCCCAGTTTTTTTAACATGGGCTTGCCGCATTTTTCGCATACGTGATCGGTAGGTTCGTCCAGAATTCCCTTGAAAGATTCGATATTTTTTGTCACGTCGTCCACTGTCGTCTTAAACGGATACCAGAATTCCTTTATCATTTGTGGCCAGCTGACCTTGTTTTCTTCCACGTCGTCAAGTTTTGATTCCATAGATGCCGTAAAATCGGCGTCGACATATAACGGAAAATGCTCGGTTAACACGTCGCTTATTAATTTTCCCAGAACCGTGGGCACAAGCTGTTTGTTTGATCGCGTAACATAGTAACGGTCCAGCAAAACAGAAATAATGGAAGCGTAAGTTGAAGGCCTGCCTATTCCTTTTTCTTCCAGAGTGCGCACAATGGAAGCGTCCGAATAACGGGACGGCCCCTGCGTAAAGTGCTGTTCGTTTTTGAATTTATCAATTTTAATTTTATCGTTTGCCTCAAGCGACGGACAAGAGCCCGTGTTTTCTTCCTTAAAAGACAGGAGTTTTATCGCTTTGTAAAAGCCTTTTTCAATAAGTTTTGTCCCGCTTACCCGGAAAAGCCCTTCTTCGTTACCCGCGACAACCTTGATGTCAAGGCTTACCGTCCTGCTTTTCGCGTTTGTCATCTGGCTGGAAACAAACCTTTCCCAGATAATCGAATACAGGCGCAGCTGGTCTTTTGTTAAATGTTCTTTTATCGAATCCGGCGTATATTCGGTATATGTGGGCCTTATTGCCTCGTGCGCGTCCTGCGCGTTCTTGCCTACGGTATACTCCACGGGTTTTTCCGGCAGTTCTTTGGGATAATTTTTTTCAAGCCATGTGCGAACGTCTTCCAGCGCGGTCTGCGAGATACGGACGCTGTCGGTGCGCATGTAGGTAATTAAACCTACCCTTGAAGCTCCGATAGCGACGCCTTCGTAAAGCTGCTGGGCCACCTGCATAGTCTTGCGTGAGGTGAAACCAAGCTTGTTTGCCGCCGTCTGCTGAAGCTGGGACGTGGTAAACGGCGCTTTGGGGCGTATGGTTTTTTCGGTCTCGCGCACGTCGGACACTATAAAATCCTTATCCTTAATTTTGTCGATTATGTCTTTTACTTCGGCCTCGCTTTTTAAAACAGGCTTGTTGTTATTCCAAAGCGTTAGCTGCGCGTCATAAACAGACTTGCCCGATTTAAATTCGGCTTCCAGCGTCCAGTATTCTTCGGGAATAAAGCTTTCCACTTCTTTCTCGCGCTCGCAGATAAGCCTAAGAGCTACGGACTGGACGCGCCCGGCGGAAAGGCCGTTCTTAACTTTTTTCCAGAGCAATGGGGAGAGGTTATAACCTACAAGCCTGTCCAATACGCGGCGCGCTTTTTGCGCGGCGACTTTGGACTCGTCAATTGTCCGCGGGTTGCGAACCGCTTCTTTAACGGCTTGAGGCGTTATCTCGTTAAAACTAATGCGCTCAATAGGGACTAAATCAGATTTTGCGGTAATGGCGTTTCTTAAATGCCACGCGATCGCCTCCCCCTCGCGGTCATTATCGCAGGCGAGCAGCACCTTGCCGGATTTTTTCGCGTCCGACTTTAATTCTTTAAGAATTTTCGCCCTGCCGCGCACCGTAATGTATTCAGGCTCAAAGTTATTCTCTATGTCAATGCCTGTACGTGACTTGGGCAAATCGATCAAATGCCCCATAGACGCTTTGACATTATATGATGAACCCAGGTACTTCTCTATGGTTTTTACCTTGCCGGGTGATTCCACAATCACAAGAGTTTGTTTTTCCGGTTTTTCTTTTTTTGTAACCTTGCCCTTTTTTGCCTTTGTTTCCGCCGCCATATTACATCCTTATATTTTAATTTCCAAATAATCGGCCATAGAAGCCGCCAGTTCCATTCCCGTTGAGTCCCATTCCTGTTTGTCAACAGAACCATCGTTATCCGCAAATTCTATATTCCATTTTTCCAATACGTCGCCGGCCGTATAAATTATTTCCGCTCCGTCGCTCGCAAGTTTGATCGTGCCGATTTTATCATGCAGCGAGCCGTACTGCCTTTCCTGAAGCCCGCTTGATGCTACCCAAAGGTCTTTTCCCTGCTCAAGCGCAAAAGCCGCCGTAATAAGCGCGCCGGATTTTTTCGGCGCTTCCACGATTATCACTCCGCGCGAAAGGGCGGCGATAATTCTGTTTCTGGCTGGAAAGTTCCATTTGCTGGGACCTGTTCCCGGCGGATACTCGGAAAGAATCGCGCCGCCCGAATCCAGTATCTTCTTCGCCAAAGGCCTGTTTGAAGTCGGGTAAATTTCGTCCACGCCGGAACCCAGGACCGCGTATCCTGGAACGCCGCCTGAAAGGTTTCCCCTGTGCGACATCGCGTCTATGCCTATGGCAAGCCCTGAAACAACCGAAAGACCCGCCTTTCCGACGCCGTAAGCCAAAGTATAAGCCTGATTTGCCGCTTCGGGACTTGGCCTGCGGGTGCCTACCATGCCAAGCAGGGACTTGTCCGGGTCGGGAAGGCAGCCCCTGTAATAAATAACCGCCGGCGGATCGTACATTTCTCTTAACAGCGGCGGATACGCGGCGTTGTTCCATGACACCCAATTTATTGACCTTTTTCTGTGAACAGTCTCAATTTGTTCGGCCTGCTCGCGAATTTTGTCTATATCCCAGAAATTATTTATTTTCCGTCCTAAAAAATGTTCCATGTCTTCCCTTGTTTGAAGAACAAGATCGTCCTCGCATTCAAAAGCTTCCAGCATGCTTACTTTTTCAGCGGGCATTAACCGTGGTAAAAGAGAAATATATAAATCCAGCATTCCGCGGCTATTCATACATCATCCTCTGAACAGTTTCTATATTATTTGACGCTTCCGCCTGTATTTCCTTCTTTTTTGATTTTGAAATAATTTTTTCGTAAATTTCAACCGCCTGCTTGTAATTTCCCGTTACCGCGTTCGCTCTCGCCAGAATAAACATAGCCTGAAAATCCGAAGTGTTCACCGACAGATAACGGTCAAGAAGCGGTATCGCCTCCGCCGGCCGGTTAAGTTCAAAGACGTATAACACCGCAAGCCCGTACATCGGCTTTGTATAAGCCGCGTCAAGTTCCAAAGCGCGCTTGTAAGAATTTTCCGAAAGCTTAAAAAGTTGATCCCTTTCTTTATCCGCCGAAGCTGAAAAACCCACGACGGATTTTGCCGCAATTCCTGCGCTGACTCCCGTAAGATAATACACAACCGGGTCCTCGGAAATAAAATAAATGGCCCTTTCGAACGCTTTAAGCGCGTCATTGTGCATTCCCTTGTCCGCAAGCCTTATGGCGAGTATTTTCCAGTATGTCCCGGTCTGCGCGCCCTCTTTTACGTTTCTTTCAATTTGATCTTCGTATAACGCGATTGCCTTCCGCAATCCGTCGATGGTTTCGGGCGGCCCGCCTTTCGGGCTTAATTCCGCGATACGCTTCGCCAGTTCCCTGTTTCTTCTTTTAGCGTCGCTTTGCAGCAAAGAGTAAAGCAGGAAGCTTACCGCTCCTACAACGATTATGGCAATTAATATTTCTTTAAACTGTCTCATCTTTTTCTCTCATTATTCCGCCGTTGTTAACCGGGGCAAATAGCGCCGGTGGTTTTCACGAAGAATTCCCACGTCCACATGCGTATAAATTTGCGTCGTGGAAAGATCCGCGTGCCCTAAAAGTTCCTGCACCGACCTTAAATCGGCCCCGCCTTTCAAAAGCTCGGTCGCGAAACTGTGCCGCAGCGTGTGCAGATGCGACGACACTCCCGCAAGAGCCGCCGATTTCGCGTAATTTTTCCAGATGCCCTTTCTTGAAAGCCTTTTTCCGTTTTTTCCGATAAAAAGGGCATGGGTTTTGTTTGTCTTGCCCGCCAGTTTAGGACGCACGTCGCGCAAATATTCAGCCAGTTTTTCCGCCGCTTCCTCGCCAAAAGGCGTTATACGCTCTTTATTTCCCTTTCCTCTGACTTTTGCCGTCCCGCCCGGGATATCAATGTCCCTGATATTTAATCCCGCGGCCTCGGAAACCCTTAACCCCGCAGAATATATCAGTTCAAACAGGCATCTGTCGCGCATCCCAAAAAGAGTGCTTGTATCCACCTTGCCAAGCAGTTTTTCAACAACTTCCCTGTCCATTACCTCGGGCAAACGCGCCTTTCTTCTGGGGCTTTCCAGAAGGAAAGCGGGATTATCCTTTACCAGCCTTTCATCCATCGCAAACCTGAAAAACGATCTTAACGCGGAAACGGCTTTTGCCGCCGTTCTGGGATCGATATTGTCATTATTGCGCCGCATTGTAAGATACTCCGTAAGGAAAACCGCGTCAACTCCTTCAAGGGGCTTTTGCCTGTCCTCAAGAAAGTCAAGAAAACGCCTGATTTCAAGACGGTAACACTCTCTGGTTAAAAGAGAACGCCTTTCTATCGCGACAAGACGGGAACAAAATTTCGCAAGCAAATCGTTTTTATCCAAATTAAATATTCTCCGCTCTGTTTATATTCTGTCTCGCGTCATTGTCAACACTGCGGTTCCTTAATACCGCGGGAACATCCAAATCGTTCTGATAATCTTTTGGAGGCAAATAAGGTATATATTCTTTATTGTTCTGTTCGTGCTTTTGTTTAAATTTTGTAAAATCAAACAGCTCCGCGTCTATCGTTTTTTTGGCAGCCGGCGTTTTTGCCTCACTGCTTCGGGCGCTGTCAAAACCTGTGGCAATTACCGTAATCTGAATACTGTCATTAAGCGTATTATCTTTATGAATGCCGTGAATAATATGAACGTCCTGATCGCACTTGTCTTTAATGGTTTGAAGTATGTTTTTAATTTCCACCATTTTTAGGTTATTGGGGCCTTTTATATTAACAAGAATGTTCGTAGCTCCGTCTATATTGGTATCTTCAAGGAGGGGATTGTCAATGGCGTTGGATACGGCGCCCAGCGCGCGGTTTTCGCCCTTTTCGGAACCAATTCCAAGAAGGGCCTGCCCCTTTCCTTTCATAATTGTTTCCACGTCGGCAAAATCCACGTTTTGAAACATGGGAACCGTAATTAACTCCGCTATTCCGCGCACTCCCAAACCTAAAACCTTGTCGGCCAGCTCATAAGCGTCTTCCCAGTCGGTGTCGCCGTCAATAAGTTTAAAAAGATTTTGGTTTGGAATAACAATAATCGAGTCTACTTCGTTTGTTAATTTCGCGATTCCTTCCATAGCGAGTTTTTTCTTGTAACGTCCTTCATATTCAAAAGGAAGGGTAACAATCGCGATAACAAGGGCGCCCAAGCTCTTTGCGGTTTTTGCTATAACATGAGCCGATCCTGTTCCCGTTCCGCCGCCCATTCCGGCGGCAAGGAATACCATATCCGCGCCTTTAAGGGCCGCGGCAATCGCGTCCTGATCTTCAATCGCGGCTTTCTCCCCTTTTTCCGGAACGCCTCCGGCTCCGCGCCCTCCCGTTACTTTGACGCCAATCTGCACCTTGACATCGGCCTTGCTCTTTAAGTTAAGGTCCTGAATGTCGGTGTTAATCGCGATAAATTCAACCCCGGTCAATCCGCTGTCGATCATGCGGTTTAACGCGTTTCCCCCCGCTCCCCCGGCGGAAACCACCTTGATAACCGCCGGTATAGTTTTGCCGCGCGGTTTACTTTCTATTTCCTGCTCTTGTTCGACATTATCCAACTGCCTGAATTGGATAACCTGCGCCTTTTCTTCATGTACCGCTAATACGTTCATTATTCCCCCCTCCAAAAATAATGGTAGATAAGCGACGTTTTAATGTCGCTTATCGTAATAGTATCCGACGTTTTATGTCAGATACTTATTTTTAAAGACCAATAAAAATTATTGATCAAAAAAACTCTTCTTTAAGCCACGCTTTGAATTTATCAATAAGCGCGGGGCCCTTATTTTCCGTCTGCCTTGAACCGTGGTTAATTTGCGCGTCAAAATACGGGCTGCCCGCTCCTTCAAGCGCGAGCCCTACGACTGTCGCGTACGCCGGCGTCCGGTACTCTTCGGCCAATCCTTCCAAATCCTTTGTGGGTATGGGGGTTCCAAGCCGCGCCGGCAGCCTTAAAATATTGTTCGCCAGCTCCACCACACCGTGCAATTGCGCGCCCCCGCCGGTAAGCACCACGCCCCCGCCCAGATGGCGCTGTAGATTTAAAGTATCAAGATGTTGATTAACCATTTTAAAAAGCTCTTCCATTCTTGGTTTTATGATGTCCAGTATATGGGAGCGCGGAATCTTCATGGGCGCCCTTCCCCCAACACCGGGAACAATCACATCCTCGTCATCTTCCAGAAACGCCTCCCAGCAGCAGCCCGCGTCTATTTTAATTTTCTCGGCGTTATCCAAAGAAATATTTTTAATTATGGATATGTCGCCCGTAACCTGCGTCCCTCCGGCGGGTATGGTGTACGTTGAATAGGGAGTCCCGTCAACATAAACAAGAACGTCGGTGGTCCCCGCTCCGAGATCAATTAACACTACTCCCAAATCCATTTCTTCCTGCGTAATCACAGCGCGGCCGGCCGCAAGCGTCTTTAAAATAAGCTCGTTTACCCTGAAACCGGCGCGGTTTACGCATTTAATTAAATTTTGTCCGCCTGTTACGGCGCATGTGATAATATGCACCTCACATTCAAGGCGTATACCTAACATATCAAGGGGATTCCTTATGCCTTTTTGACCGTCCACATTGTAATTCTGGGGTATTACTTTCAATATCTGCCTGTCGGTTGGAATTACTACGGCTTTTGCCGCCTCTATTACGCGGTCAATGTCCTCCTGGCTTATTTCCCTTTCCTTCGAGTCGCGTTTTTTTTGTGTTATACCCACATTACCGCGCGAATTAAGCCCATTTATATGATTTCCGCCTATGCCTACCCAGCATTCCTCAACCTGAAGACCCGCCATCATTTCAGCGTCTTCAATGGCTTCGGTAACCGAGTGAAGCGTGGCTTCAATGTTTACAACGACGCCTTTTCTTAATCCCGTAGAAGGCTTTGCACTCGCCCCCATTATTTTTAAGGCCCCTTTCTCATCGCGTTCGCAAATAAGGGCGCGGACAAAAGCGGAACCTATATCTAAAGCAACGACTATATTATTCATCAGGAATTCTCCTTTATCTTATATGAGCCTATGCCGGATCTAAAATCTATCTCCTGTGGTTTATTGTAACTGTTTTCAAAAACATTAAGCATAAGCAGCATATAACGCAGGATTTCTTCCGTTAAGTCATTTTCTATCCTTACCTTTATTGAACTGTGAACCGTGTATAGGACAAGTTCGTACCCTTCCCACGACTTTTGTTCAATGCGAATTTCAGAAATTGCAGAAAGCAGTTCGGGGGAGGCGGCCGCTATAACGGAAATTTTTTCCGTAAGCGGCACAAGGCTCGCGGGAAGCTGCATGTAAACTTGCGGATTATCAAGCCCTGAAAGAATCGGAAGCCCCGCTGCGTCGCCCGAAGACAAATCTCCCGTTTTATAAAACACTCCCTGCCTGTCAATAAAAAGCGGCGTTTGTCTGCCGTTTACGGAAGCAAGCGTTACCGCGACGGGCTTGCGTGGTATAAGAGAAATTGTCAGTTTATCCGGGAAACGTTTTGTAACCCTTGCGGATTCTATAAGTATAATGTTTGAAAGTTTTCTTTGAACTTCTTTTACGTTGACAGACATAAAGGACGACGTTTCATCAATAGCGGCCGCCTGCAGGATGTCCGCGCGGCTTAAATCCGCAAAAGTATTAACTTCTATCACGGAGAAAGGAATAAAGGGGCTTATTCCGAAAAGCCAGATTAATTCCGCGGTAAAAATAATGCCCGCTATAATTAAAATCCGTTTAAGGCTTTTTTCTATTTTTACCGCTGGTCGTGATTTTGCGCCTTTTTTCGCGGATGGCGCGTAAGAAAAGTTAGCTGTCATTTACGGCCTCCGACAAACCAAAAGAAGGCGTACTTACGCCTTTTCTGGCGATATTGGCGATCATTCCCGCGCAAATAAGGGTGGTCGCGATGGACGAACCGCCTGCGGAAAAGAACGGAAGCGGAATTCCCGTAGCCGGAAGCGCCCCGGAAACTACGGCCACGTTTGACAGGGTCTGCGTAATAATAATCGTAGTCATGCCCGCGGCAAGAAGCCGCCCGAAAACAGTCTGCGCCCTTAACGCCGCCCTGTAGCCTAATACGGCAAAAACCGCGTACATGACAAAAAACAGCATTATGCCGATAAAGCCCGTCTCTTCAACAAACGCGCTGAAAATAAAATCCGAATGAATTTCCGGAATGCTCGCTATCTTGCGCGTTCCCTCCCCTATGCCTTTTCCCCAAAAGCCGCCGGAAATAATCGCGTCACGGCTTGCGTTAACCTGAAAACCCGCGCCCAGCGGATCCCACTGAGGCCTTAAAAAACTTACAAGACGCTTTACGCGGTGCTCTTTTGTAAACACCAAAAGCGCGGATATAGGCAATATCATCGCGATAGCCGCAAAAAAGTAACGGAAACGCATACCCGCCAGGAAAAACAGAATCATAGCGTTAAACACAAGAAAGACCGCCGTAGAAAAATTGTTCTGCATGTAAATAAGGCCGAAGAAAAGCCCCGTAACAAGCACAGGAGGCAGTATGCCGGAAGCAAAATTATCGATATTATTCGCTTTCTTGTCCATTATGTGCGCAAGGTATAAAGGAAGCACTATTTTTACCATTTCGGACGGCTGATAAGAAAAAGGCCCTATCTCAATCCACCGTGACGCGCCGTACCGTTCCACGCCTATGCCGGGAATTCGTGTTAAGAAACATAAGAATGCCGAAATGCCCACCAGCGGTAAAATAAATTTTCTGATTCTGTCAAGGTCGATTATGGAAAAGATGAAAAATAATAACAGCCCCGCGCCGCCGAAAATAACCTGCCTGATAATAAAATAATTACCGTCCCTGAAAAACCGGAGCGCAAACGCGTAAGAAGCCGAATATAATGTAACAAGACCCGTGCCGAACATAAGCAGAACACAGATTATGAAAATGTGCACGGCGTTCTTGTTATTTGCATTCTCGGCGTCTAATTGATACATTCCCCCCCCTATTGTATCTTTAATGTTGACAGCGCTATAATCGCGAAAAGTCCTCCGATTATCCAAAACCTGATAACCGTCTTAACCTCCGGCCATCCCGACAATTCATAATGATGGTGTATAGGCGCCATCTTAAACACGCGTTTTCCGCGAAGCTTAAACGAAACAACCTGTATAACGACGGACGCGATTTCCACGATAAAAAGCCCGCCGATTATCAGAATTAAAAGCTCTTTCTTTGTTATAAGCGATATTACCGCAATCACGCCGCCCAGCGACAGACTGCCCACGTCGCCCATAAAAATTTCCGCCGGATGCGCGTTATACCACAGGAACCCCACGCACGCGCCCGCGGCGGCCAGGCAGAACACGGTAAGCTCTCCGGCCCCCGGAACATAAGGTATGCCAAGGTATTCCGAATAGTCGATACGGCCCGTGATATACGTAATAACAGCGAGAGTGAGAAAAACAATTATCAATAGTCCGGCCAGCAGGCCGTCGAGCCCGTCGGAAAAATTAACCGCGTTTGATTCTCCTACAACCAAAAGTACGGCGAACGGAATCCATACCCACCCCATGTCCAGCACAGGATTTTTAAAAAACGGAACATATAAAAGGGTGGTTTTTTCATCGCCCGTAAAGTAAATAATAAGAACGACAGTAACCGCCACGGCAAACTGCAGCGCGAGTTTCGCCCACGCCCTGAGCCCGGCGGAATTACGCTTGGAAAACTTTAAATAATCGTCGATAAACCCAATCGCGCCGAAAGCGATAAAGGCGCCCATAGTAATCCAGACCGCCCTGTTATGCAAATCCTGCCAAAAGAGCATCGCGATCACAACGGAAAGAATAATAAATATTCCCCCCATAGTCGGCGTTCCGGATTTCGGCAGATGAGTCTGCGGACCGTCTTCGCGTATTGACTGGCCTATTTTTAATTTGCGGATAAGTTCAATAATTTTTCCGCCAAAGATATAACAGATAAGCAATGTCGTAAGGGCGGCAAAAGCTCCGCGGAAGGTCAGGTATACAAAAACATACAGAGGCGTAAAAAATCTGAATAACGGATAAATCAGTTCAAGAAACATATTCCCCCCGAATAATGTTATGCGCCATATCGTTAAGAAATTTACGATTACTGCCGAAACATACGATAAGGGAAGAATTAACCACGGAGTACACGGAGGAACACGGAGTTTTTGTACGAAAAACTTTTTTTCCTCCGTGAAACTCCGTGTACTCCGTGGTAAAAAAATCTTTTTTTACAACCTCAGTAACCATTCCCTTTCCCCTCCACAATTTTAACCTGCAATAAATTTTCAGGCCGTATTTTACGCAAATCAAGCTGGTTTTCCGCGATATATTCAATCCTGTACGGGGAAGAATATTCGGTAATGCCAGCGATAAGTTTTTTATTGCTTTCTATCCATTCTCCCTGGGTCTGTTCAAGGCGGCTTAATTCCCTTTCAAGGTCCTGATACCTGTTTGACTGCCATGTAATAAGGGCAAGCAAAAGCGGCATAGTGACTGCCATAAAATAAAGAAGCAGGTATTTTTTAATCATTGTACGTCCCCGTCTAAAATTTTCTCTACTGCCCGCAGTCTGGCGCTGCGGGAAGGAGGATTCCGCTCAATCTCATCTTTTCCGGGTGCAATCCCTTTTTTGGTAAGCACGTTGATTGAGCGGCGCCCCTCACATCTACATATCGGCGCTTGAGGAGGACATGTACAGTCTTTATTCATTTCCCTGAAGAATTGCTTGATAATTCTGTCTTCCAATGAATGAAAACTGATAACTGCGAGCCGTCCCCCCGGCTCCAGCGTCCTAAGCGCCGCCTCAAGGAGAGACGGGAGCCTTGAAAGCTCCCCGTTTACCGCGATCCTTAAAGCCTGAAAAGTCCTGGTCGCGGGGTGAATCGGCCCATGCCTGTAAGAAGCCGGCACTGCCCTTTCTACCAGCTCGGCAAGGGCGGATGTTGTTGTAACATTCCCTTTTTGGCGTTGATTTATGACACGGGCGGCAATACGGCGGGAAAATCTTTCCCCGGCATTGTTATAAAGGAGGTTTGCCAGCTCTCTTTCCGGCAGCCTGGTCAATAAGTCCGCCGCCGTAATACCGCCCGAAGTGTCCAATCTCATATCCAGATACTCGTCCTTTTCAAAACTGAATCCCTTACCGCTTTTTTTATAGTGGTAGGAGCTTACGCCAAGATCAAAAAATATGGTGTCCGGCCTTTTAAGTTCGGACGGATATTCGGCAAAAAAGTCATGCGACCAGCCGTAATAAAAATGGACGCGGTCTTTAAACTCTTTAAGCCTTTCTTCGGCAATCGCGAGAATGTCTTTGTCCGCGTCAATACAAACCATTTTCAGTTCCTTAAATTTGGAAAGGAAGTAATAACTGTGCCCTCCTTCCCCCGTATTCCCGTCTATCATCAATTCATCTTTCCCTCTCGGGCCAAGCAAATTGAGCGTTTCTTCCAGCAAAACAGGCGTGTGCATAAATTCCGTCATTGTTGATTTCCCTCTTTGCTCTTTTTTACTTTCACGGACATGTCTTCGGACGCGGAAACAAAAGTATCATTGGTTTCAGCATAATTTTTGTGGTATGTTTCCTTGTCCCAAATTTCTATATAATCGCCTACGCCGCAAACAAGGCAGTCCTTGGATAAATTCGCGAATTCACGGTATTCCTGAGGAATCGCGATTCTGCCCGCCTTGTCAATTTCCACATCTTTGAAATTAAAATAGCGGCGGCGGAAGACGCGGTCTTTTTCCGATAAAATATCCGAATTCCTGTCGTAATCGTCCAACATGGCTTCATATACGTTTTTAGGAAAAAGCCACAGGGATTTTTCTTTTTCATAATAGCTGGGTTTTATGATAAGTTCCGCGTCGCCTAAAATCTTCCGCAAAGAGACAGGAAGGCTAATGCGCCCTTTTTCATCAAGAGTAACGTCAGTTTGTCCGTTCAACCTATTTCCCACTATTTCCTACTATCTCCCACTAAATCCCATTTAATTATCATTTTATGTAAATTTCTGAACCGGTCAATCACTAGCAATAATATTTTTTCTCTTTTTTAAAAAATTTTTTTCAAAAATACTATACAAAAATATAGTATATGGGGTAATTGCGCCAAATTCGCGCTTTCGGTATGATTTTTTCATGATTATCAATGAATATTTCATTGTCTTTCCCGAAGGCGACGTTCAGGAGGTTCAGGGGCGCCTGCCCTTTAACTCCATTGTTGACGTAAACGGCAACGTGCTTTATCCGCCGCTTCCCACAAACAAAATGATAGCTTTTAAGGTTATTGGCATAAGAAACGAGGAAAAAAAAGGCATAAACGAAACCTACCATTTTCTGGATTTAATGAGCGCGGAGGAACTGACTGAGTACACGTAAGAAAATAGGGACTATGAACGAAAGCAGCCTCCACCGCAAGTTAAAGTACCAATATGCGGGAAAAGGGGGCAAAACCGAGGTTTCCGCAGGGGAATATGTAGCGGACGGCAGAAGAAAAGACGGCGAATATATTGAAGTGCAAACGGGCAGTTTTGGCCCGTTAAAGGACAAAGTAAAGGAACTGGCAGCCTGTGGCAGCGTCAGGATTATACACCCTGTCGCGGTAAAGAAAATAATTGAAGTTTACAAGCCCGGCAGCCCCCTCGGCGCCCTGCTCTACCGCAGAAAAAGCCCGCTAAAAGGCTCGCCGTGGGACATTTTTGACGCCCTCCTTTCCGCTCCCCTTTTGCCTTTAACCCCAAGATTATCAATAGAAGTCGTCCTTTTGGACATTCTGGAAAAACGTATAAAAGACGGAAAAGGCTCGTGGCGCAGGAAGGGAATCAGTCTTTATGACAAAGAGCTTGCCGCGTGTCATGAAAGCGTCCTTTTTAAAAAACCCGCGGATTATCTGCGCTTTATCCCCTTCAAGAAAAGGGAAGAATTTACCAGTTCTCTTCTGGCGGAGCGTAAGGAGATTAACGTTAATACGGCAAGGAAGGCTTTATATGTGCTGACGAAGATGGGAGTAGTGAAAAGGAAGGGAAAGAGTGGAAACGCGTGGGTATACGCTATAAAATAATATGTTATTATTACAAAAAGGAGATAATTCCATGAAAACAAAATGTTTTTGGGTATACGTTTTAGTATTAATTACTCTATTTGTAACAGGCTGCGATAAGAAAACCAACGAGCAAAAACAGAGTACAATTTCTGTTTTTGGAACCGGTACCGTATCTGTCCAGCCGGACGTAATTCAAATGAGCATTACGTTAAGAAATGTCGCTCAAACGACTAAAAAGGCGCAGGAAGAAGTAAGCAAAATGGTAAGGCAGGTGTTGAAAATATTAAAAGACGCGAACATTGAGGATAAATATATAAATACCGCCTCGCTGAACTTCAGTTCGGAATATGATTATTATTCAAACAGGCGCACTTTAATCGGGCAAAAAGCCGAACAAAGAATTACTTTTTCCATCGAAGGCATTAATGACGACAGTGAAAAAGCGTCGGGAATAATAGACCAGTTGATCCAAATTAACGGAATAGAATTAAATCAGGTTAATTACAGCGTAAAAAACACGTCCGAATACTATATTAAATCGCGCGAGTTAGCTTATGAGAAAGCCGTTGAAAAAGCGACTCAGTACGCGCAGTTGTCAAACCTTAAACTTATAAAAGTTTTGAGCATATCGGATCAGGGAATGTCGCAAGTGTCGCCTATGAACAATAAATTCTCAAGGAATATGGCCATGGGAGACGAACTCTACGCCGCCGCAGACACTTCAACAACGATACCGATAGGAGAATTGGAAATTTCAACAACCATATCCGCGGTATTTCTACTCAGATAAAAGGATAAGTACGCTTTGATTGACATTCCCGCAAAGTCTGATACGGTACATTTGTCGCTTGTTGTGCCTTGTTACAATGAAGAAAAGGGACTTTCTCAATTTTACGCTGATACCGTTAAGATATGCGAGTCAATCAATAAACCTTTTGAGTTAATTTTTATTGATGACGGCTCTAAAGATACTACATTGAATATTCTAAGGCAAATCGCTTCTGACGATACGCGCGTCCATTACATATCTTTCTCGCGCAATTTCGGCAAAGAGGCCGCTATGCTTGCGGGATTACAGGCGGCGCAGGGGTCATATACCGCCGTTTTGGACGCGGACGGACAGGATCCGCCCGACCTTATTCCCCAAATGCTGGAAGCTGTCGAGTCGGGGGAATATGACTGCGCGGGAACACGGCGGACAAACCGTAAAGGAGAACCGCCTGTCCGCTCGTTTTTTGCGCGGCGCTTTTACAAAGTAATGAGAAAATACACCGATATAGACGTTGTTGACGGCGCTAGGGATTTCAGGCTGATGAACAGAAGGTACATGGACGCGCTTTTATCCATGCCTGAACGCAACAGGTTTTCCAAAGGCATATTCCCCTGGATAGGTTTTAACACCAAATGGTTCGAGCATGAAAACATCGCAAGAACGGCGGGAAGGACCAAATGGTCATTCTGGAAACTTTTAATGTATTCTCTTGACGGAATAACCGCCTTTTCGTCAAAACCTGTCGCCATAGTCTCGGTGCTGGGGATAATTTTCTTTCTTATTGCGCTTGCCGCCATTATTTTTATTATTGTACGAAAAATCGTTTACGGCGATCCGGTTGCCGGCTGGGCGTCTACGATCTGCATTATCCTGTTTTGTTCCGGTATACAGTTGTTTACCATAGGCATCTTGGGGCAATATATCGCGAAGACATACACGGAAACCAAACAGCGACCGCACTATATAATCCGCGAAGCGCGGTAAAGGAGATAAAATGAAAAAATTACATCAGATACTCATTTTAACCGCTATATATTTACTTACTCTGGGCATTCGCATATATTGGCTTACTCAAAAAGACGGCCTGCATGTGGACGAAGGGTTAACCGTGGCCTATTCCTGCTACAATGATTTTATCGCAAGGGAAAATTATAAAGAAGGCAAGAAATACACGGGAAAGGAATTAAAGGAAGCAAGCCTTGTCAACAATACAGGTTTAAAAAGCACATTGAACGACGTGCGCAATTTATGGAAAGATAACCGCGACGCCCCGCATACCAATTTGTACTATACGTTCTTGCGTCTTTCTTTTATCGGCGCCAAGCCAGGCGAAATATCGTCAATTATTGTAAGAGGAGGCATTCTGAATCTTCTGTTGTTTACAGTATCGTTTATATTCTTTTTTATGTTAATGCGGCTGTTGTTTGCCGGCTCCGAACTTTTACAGTTTACGGCCATCTTATGCGCGTTCTTGTCGACCGCGACCATATCCAATACGCTTTTTTTCCGCCCATATCAAATACAGGAAACTATGTTTATAATTTTTTGTTATTATTTTGTGTTAAGCCTTGGTTGGAAAAAATATTTTGTTTTTGAAAAGAAAATCTTTACAGGCGTAATAAAGCCGCTTCTTTTTACATCCTTGATTACCGCCGTAACTCTTTTAACCGGGTACTACGCGGTAATCTTTATAGGGCTTTTCGGGTTATACGCCATATATTATCAATGTAAAAACAAAACATTTTCCCAAATACCTTTTTATTTTGCCGTGTTAGGCTTGGGATTATTATTCGCCGTTGTTTTATATCCTAAATATTTGTCCGGCTTTCTTTCGTACAGGGGAATGGAGACTATAAAGACCATATCAGATAACAAATGGGGAAATATCAGTTCTTCATTAAAAAGCGCCGGATCCTTATTGGGAAAACACTTTTTTTCGTCTCCGGTAATTTTTGTCTGTTTTTGGTACTTAATCATGGCGTTTACATTGATCCGCAGGCAAAAATCAAGCGTAATTACGCAGGATGTTCAAAACAAAACATTGTATGCCCTTACCGCAATTAAAAAAACGGCATTGTATATTTTTGCCGCGTCGTTAATATATATTTTAATAGTTTATATAATAGCCCCTTATAAAGTATTACGTTACGGCATGCCCGTTTTCCCGTTTTTTGTTATTTTGCCCGTATTGTTGATTGATTCTTTTGGAAAAAAGGCGCAAAAAGTCGCGGCTTGCGCAATGATTCTGTTATGCGGCTCTTTTGTTTTTAACGCGGTAAGAGAAAGCAAAATAGAAAATATTTTCCGCGGCAAACCGGCTCAATATATATTTACAAAAGACAAGGAAATACCGGTTTATGTCATTAACGGAAGCTGGTCGGCGTGGAAATACGGAAATTTTACTCCCTATGTTGATGACGGACAAGCCTACTATTTTGTCGACTGGTTTAAGAGTTTTGAAGGATATTTCAGGTCAGGCGAGGAGATAAAAAGCATAGTACTTCCAGAAATTGAAAACTACGGCGAAATTTACCTTGTTACCGAGTATAATCCGTGGTTTTCCCAGCTTGACGGCTTATTATTGGAAAACCTGAAAACAACTCGTGGCGACGCGGTAAAGTTCACTGAAGAAAGCAATTTTGAAATTTTTACCGGGGAGCCGGAAACCTGGTATCCGTATTTTATTGGCAGGAAGTTAAGGTTGGAAGAAAAACTTAATTAAGAATTCTTACCACGAAACAACACGAAAAAATTCAAATAATATTTTCATAATAATTTAAAACTAATTTACTGTATTTTGCGGCAGAATTTAAAAAATTATCGTAATCTTCCGGATTATCATATATGCACCATGCCATTAATGCGTAACTGTCTAAAGCCAAAAAAGCGAATAATCTAAAATATTCCTGTTTTTCGGGTATTCTTTTTAAATACTGATGAAGGCACCACACAGGATCTACATTCTCAAAACCTTGATGCAATGACGCGATAGCGATATCAAGAAGCGGATCCGCCATTCCCGCTTGTTCCCAATCGATCATTTTTACGCTTTTATCCGGTAACCGCAAGAAATTTCCGTTTACGCACGCGTCGCCGTGACAAAGAACTTTTGGGATATTCAATTTATTAACTATTTTTTGAATTTTTTCGATTTTGTCACGGTATTTGTTTAATTCAATTAACCGTTTTGAATTCTTATCACAACGTTGAATATACTTATCCATATTTTCAATAATATTGTAATCAAATTTTATTGTTATCTCGCTTTCATGGACTTTACGAAGCAAGTCCAACGCTTCTGTCATATCGGTTTCATTATAGCTTAATATTTTGCCGTCAAGGAATTTAGATATTTTAACGCCATTATTGTATGATACCAATTCGTCCGTTATATTAAGATGTTTTAATGAATTATACGCGTCTTTTTCCTGTTCCCAGTTCATTATAGACGAATCAATTAGTTTTTTTATTACATATTTTTGCCCATTAATAATAAAAGAATATACCGAATTAGAGCCTTTTAAATCTTTGAATTCCTTTATTTCATTTTCTTGTATACCGAAAAAACACTCAATTTCTTGTTTTAGATTCAATTCTATATTATACATTAAACTATTTTTCAACAGATTTTATGTTTTGTCTATGATTTTTTCAACAATATTCAAAAAATTAAGAAAAATCCAGCATTTAACCCAAAAATATATTTTAAAAAATAATTTTTGGTCTAGCATTCTATGATAGACCTGTATGTTATAAATAAAGCATCTCCGCAATGAGATTAAACTACGGAAGGAGAACTATATGGAAATGAACGATTTATTTGAATTTGAACTAAACGAGGCCGAGGGGTATTGGATGGTTACGGATTACTACGGCAGGGGTGAAGAGGTGCTTTTTCCGGCGACTTATGAAGGCAAACCGGTAAAATCAATAGGGGTTGAGTTTTCTCGTTACAATAAAAGAATAAAACGAGGCATTATTCCGGAAGGTTATATTTCCATTGGAAAACTTGCATTCAATAACTGTGTAGGACTAAAGGAGATCAATCTTCCCGAAAGTCTTACATCAATAGAGGACTATGCTTTCAGCGGTTGTACAGGACTTACAGAGATCAAACTTCCGGGAAGCCTTATTTCCACCGGAAAGGGGACATTTTCCGGCTGCACAGGGCTTAATGAGGTTAAGTTTACAAAAGGGCTTATGTCTATCGGAGAGTGGTCTTTTCATGAATGTGCAGTTAAGGAGATAATTCTTCCTGAAGGCCTTACGACAATCGAAAATTATGCTTTTTTTGAATGTACAAGTCTTACAAAAATTAATTTTCCTGATAGTCTTACTTCCATTGGGGAGAATGCATTTAGCGAATGTAAAGAACTTAAAGAGATTAAACTTCCTGACGGCTTTACTACCATTGGGAAGTCGGCGTTCGATAAAGTAGGGCTTACAAATATTAAGCTCCCTGATAGTCTTACTTCCATTGAGGATTGGGCATTTAGCGAATGTGCGGGACTTACAGAGATTAAGTTTCCTGACGGTCTTACTTCCATTGGTGATTTTGCATTTTATAAATGTATAGGACTTAAAGAAATAAATCTTCCTGAAAGTCTTACTTCTATCGGGCAATCGTTATTTAGCGAATGTACAGGGCTTAAGACTGTCAGACTTCCGAAAAACATTACATCCTTATCAATCTATACATTCGATGGCTGCACAGAGCTTGCAGAGGTAATCGTAGACGAAAACAATCCTGCCTTTTGTTCCGTTGACGGTGTATTGTTTGACAAAGCAAGGACAACTTTGTTGGTTTTCCCTGACGGGAGAAAGGGAGTGTATTCTGTCCCGGAAGGTGTTATCAATATCAAAAATATTGCTTTCGATAATTGTAAACTTTTCGGCATATCGTTTCCTAAAAGCCTTTTATTTATTGATAACAGTAATTATAACAGTGAACATCTTGCTGAAATTACAGTAAGCGAGCAAAATCCGTTTTTTTACAGTATTGATGGGGTTCTGTTCAATAAAGAGAGTAAAGAATTTATCATCCTTCGGGAATATCCCAGAAACAAAGATAAAACAGATTATACCGTTCCTGCCGGAATAATCGGTATTGATAGGGCTGCATTTTGCGGATGTAAACGGCTGATTAATATAGTTCTTCCTGAAAGTTTGGAGATTATTCGAAATTACGCATTTTCGGAATGTGAAAATCTTAAAGCCATCATAATTCCCAATAACTTGAAGTTCATCGGAGAACATGCGTTTGAAGATTGCACAAACCTTGAAACCGTCACGCTTTCAAGAAAAACAAGGATAGGGCACAAGGCTTTTGAAGGGTTTAAGGGGAAGTTTATTTACAGGGACGAATGAGTAACGATCATGAAAACAGAAAAAAAAGCGTCCAGATTATCTTTGCCAAAGACCGCGCTGCCCAGGATTTATAAAATTGACTCTGCAATAGCTTCCGGAAAGCATCCCAACTCTGATGATTTGGCGCGGATGTGCGAAACAAGTGTATCCACTATCAGCCGTGATATTGAATTTATGAGGGATCAGCTTCTTGCGCCGATTGAATATGACACATTTAAACACGGCTACTGCTATACTCAAAAAACCTATCGTCTGCCTGCCGGGTTTACCAGCGCGGAGGATTTATTAGCTCTTGGTATGGCAAAAAGCATCCTTTCGCTGTATCGTGATACGCCCCTATTTGAAGCGTCAAACCACCTGCTGGAAAGCATCATTACTCCTATTGCTTCAGACGGCAACCGTGATTGGCTTGAAAACAGGATAGTTGTGCCAAAAATCGCCTCCGCCAAAGTTGACCGCTCTGTTTGGGAACTTGTTATTAAAGGTTTAAAGGAAAACCGTATTATTACCTTTGATTATTTAGGAACATGGGATGATGACTATAAAAACAGGCGTGTACATCCTTATCAGCTTTTATTTGATTCCGGCGTTTGGTATTTATACGGTTTTTCGGAGGAGCGCAAGGAAACTAGAATTTTCTCCCTTTCGCGGATAAAAAACCCCACTCTTACCACAACTTGTTTTTTACTCCCAAAAAATTTCAGCTACTGTGATTACACGGGAGACAGCTACTTCGGCGTTTTTCTCGGAGAGAAGAAATTTAAGTTTTCAATTGAATGTTTTGATGATGCCGCAATTTTCGCCGCCGAACGGCAATGGGCCGGTGATCAGAAAATCAGCTATACAGATGAAGGCGTTCTTATCGAATTTACAAGTTCTCAATACTACATGGTTCTAAAATGGGTATTGTCATGCGGCGGTTCTGCTGTTCCGCATAAACCCAAACAGTTGGTCGATGACTGGAAAAGGCGTATTGCGGGAATGCGTAAGCTTGTGGGGGAATGAGTGCTTATTACCTGCGTCTCCTCTAACGGCTAAAAATTGACTAATATGGCTTATCCCAATCTTCTTCACAAACATTTTCAAGGTACCAGATTATTGTCTCATTGTCCTTTTTATAAAAATCTAGTAAATCTTCATCACTTCCACTCAGTGCACATTCTGCGCTGTGTATGCGCGACTCATTAACATTAACCGTTTTATTATATTTGTTTTTCTCTTTTTCTTTCTCCCATTCAATGCTGCTTATACGTGACTCATAATCCCTACGAATATCATTCCTTTTGCTTTCTTCCGTTTCTTTTTCCGCTTTAATATTTGACTTCACTACATAAAACCCATTTTTTTCACGCCATTTTTGGGTAAGTTCATCTTTGAACTCTTTTGAATCTGCATATTTTCTTAATTTTAAATATTTTAACACTGGCTTGCGAAAAATCAAAACAAAAAATACTATCATTACCATTATCTTTATAAAAATTATTAATGGATTAGTAATTTCAAGTCCTAGAAACTTTGAAATCATTGGAAAAAACCACTTGAATGTGAACCAAATTAATAACACAACACCTACCACAAGACCTATCGCGCTCCCTATCGCAACACCTATTCCTTTCCCTATCGCATCACCTATACTATTTTCGACTTCTTCAGTTAAAAACATTGTACGTATAGCAAATTTCTTTTTCATTTCAACATCACAAGGAAGTCCTACTTTGATATATTCTGCCTCTGCTATTTGTACCTTATCAAACTCCGCCTGTAGCTTATCAATATTTTTACTATGCGTCACTTTTAGCTCATTTAGCCTTTTATTATAAGTCGCCTTTTCCTCATCTAGCCTATTATCGAAAGATACCATCCGTTCATTAAATTTAGCTTGATTATTAACAAGACTTTTCTGTATCACCAAAATGCGCTCTTCAATAAACTGAAATAGTTCTTTTCTATGGACATGGAGTTCATTAATGAATACTTCATAGTCCATCCATGTGTGTTCTGGTCTTGCTTTTTCATAGCCATCGTATTCACAATTAGATCCCGATCTATTTACTTGTTGCTTCAAGCATTTCACACAAATCTTCATTTCTATATTTCCTCTTTTTTAGTTCTTCATATTCCTATCAGAAAACAAAAACATTATTTTTCTTGATTGTTATTTATTTCAAATTCCTTAAATTCCTCCAAATAAAGTGATTTAATTTTCTTTATCGCCTCAATTGTATAATAAAGCTTTGTATCATCCTTTTTGGAATTTATTAATCCGCCGGATTTTACAATTTTCTTTCCTTGTAAATCAGCAATAAATAAAGCAATAAGTTTTTGAATACGACATTTGCCTTTATTTCTTAATTTAAAAGATTTATTAATCTTATAATTAGCGCCTGCACAGGTAGGGCAAATGGGATATATATAGCAATTATTAAAACATTCATCATCTATAAAATTATCTTCTTTTGTAAAATCTGTTTCCGCAATAAAATCTAAATCTTTTTTATTAAAAGTCATTGGCGTAATAAATGAACAAGGATAACGTTTGCCGTCAATATCAAAAAAATGCGTACTTACTCCTACCCCACACCACTTATTACTTTCCTTAATTTGAGATTCACAAATATCAATTTCCTTTTCTAATAATCTACAAGGTTTTAATTCATCATGATCAACATAATAATCAACAAGAATTTTTAACTGTGGAATAAGCAGACTTATATATTCATCCTTGTTCCAGTCAAAAGTACCTTCCGCTAAATTTACTCCATCTATTTCATTAAAACCTAATGAATGAATATATATAACATTTTCCGCTAAATTATGTAAAGAGTATTCGAAGAGAGTCATCTTAACGCCTTGTTCTGGATAATTTTGTAAAAAAAATTCAATATCTATACTATCAAATGAATTAGAACGGTTTATATCATGTGTTTCTTTTTTTCCGTCAAGGCTCAAACCAAGCTTGAAAATATTTATTTTATCTAAAAACCATTTTTTCATTTCAGTTGTGAGTAATGTACCGTTTGTATCGGCATAAAAAATGTATGGAATATTCAAGTTTTTGGACTCAACATAGGATACAATTTTTTTTATCAAATGGTATTCTAAAAGCGGTTCTCCGCCGATAAAATCAATTTCAATGCCCTTAGATTCAGCAGGAATATGAGAAAAAATCCAATCAATAACATTTTTTGCCGTTTCAAAAGACATTCTTTCTCCGCTTGAATGTTTTTGATAACAATAAACACAAGATAAATTACAATCATGCGTTAGGCATAAATTAGCGAAAAAATCTTGTTGAGGATATTCTATCGTTTTATGTTCCATAATTAAAGAATTTACTTTTTACCCCTTCTTATCTTCTACCTTAATGTTTTTTTGCTCCACCCGCACAAGAAGATTTACAACCACCCAAACAACCAGCTTGACAATGACCCGTACAACCACCTTTACAACCACCCGAACAAGTAGTTTTACAAGTACCCGCACAACCACCACCACAATTTCCAGCCATTTTAGGAGAAGAAGGAATATAGTCTGCCATAACTTTTTCTTTTTTCGGTTGTAAGACCACCAATGTGATTATAAGCCCTTCGTCTAAAACATCTTTCATAAAAACCTCCTTTCTTGTTTACGTCTTTAAGCCTTCACGTTTTCCAGTTCATAGGCGATATTGATGATTCTGTCCGCCGCTTCTTGCGGATTTTCAGTATATAGTTTATAAAGCCTGTAGAAATACAAGTCTTCATCTACAGATTCAAGACCGGGATACCGATTTGTCCCATAGAGGTCAAAAATACCGTCGTCTCTATTCTCATTTTTGTGGTTGGTGATCTCTACCATTTTCTGGATCAATCTTGCCTCAATCTGACGATTACGTTTTTCTTTTTCATTTTTGTCAACTTCTATGCAAAAAGTTTTCCAATCAAAGTTCACGTCAAGAATGTAATTCCCATCCATTATTTCAACCTGTATCATATTCAGACCTTCGGCAGGGGTAAACACGGCAACCGGCAACTTATCTTTCACCAGTTTCAGCACTTGACATTCGAACGCCTCCAATGCTTTTTTCATAAAATCCATATTGCGGCTTATATCAAGCGCCGCCCGTACCGAGGGTTCGTTCTGAGTGATCCGTTTGAAAATTTCTTCTTCCATTTCCGCATCCTCCGATTTTCCGCATTGCGATTTTATCGCTGCTATGTATTGCCGCATATTCTCCCGTACAGGAACCGTTATTTCCGGTATTTTCTCATTCTCCTGCACACACGCCTCTAGCCATGTGAGAATATGGTCCTTAAACGATAGCATTACATAGTTAGCTTTACCGACACCGGCTTTTGAAATTTCCGATGGCTCATGTCCGTCAACTGTGAGATAGAGCACCGGTACATTAACGTTGTTTTTCTTAACTTTGTTTTTCTCTCTTGCAAATTTATAATAATCGGCTATTTGCTTTGGCTGGTCTCCCGCTCCAATTTTGACTTCGATGGGTACGAATATATTATCATCCTCAAGAGTGATATCAATGCGTCGGTTTTCATCAGTGCCATCTTCTGCTGTTACTTTCGTTTTTTCGATATTAAGCTCTAGCTTTTCTGGCAATTTTGATGAAATGGTCTTCCAAAATAAGCGGAGGTATCGGCTTCCTTGACAGTGTTTGCCTTGAGGATTAAGCAAGTCAGCGAGAAATCGGCACATAATGACTTCTTTATGTGCGATTCCGGCAACATTGAAGATGTTGTACTTCTCTCCGGTCTTCTGCCACTTCGCTTCAAAGCGTTTCCTAACCTCCTCGACATCTTTCAACAATTGAGAGATAGTATTTTCCGGTATTTTTTCCATCGACATATTTTTTTTATATACCAGAAATTCTATTTTGTCAATAATTTTTAAAATAAAATTCAAAAAATGAAGAAAAAAAGAAGAAGAACCCTGCTAATAACAAATAAAAAAAATTAATATATTAATGTTGATTCTAGCATTATATGATAGACTCATAATGTAAAATAATAAAATTTTTAAATACTTTTTTTGACGCTTACTCTGATTTATGTCAATTACAAATCTCTTTAAGCTTATACAGCGCCGTATCGCCATGAGCGCCGGGAACAACAAGCGCGGGACAGAACGTGTGCCTGTCTTTCCAATGGATCTCTACTCCATCTGTAATTTGATATCGTAATTGTTGTTTTTATCGTACTCATAATAACCACTTCCTTTTTCTATTTTATTTTGGAGCTATTGTCATTAAATTTTTTAGTGGTCAATTACTAACTTTTAGTCACTTTCATGCATTGTAAATCAAGCGGTTCTACAACACGTGGACGATTATTCTTAACAAAACTATAAATATTGCTTCTCTGCAAAATAAAGAAAACCACTATCAGATAAAATAAAACAATATGAACCGTAGGCATTACAAGCCCGAATAAAACCGCCGCAATTACAGGCAGGGAAGAAGATAAAACCGCAAATCCAAACCTGTCATGAAAAGAAAGAGAAGCCGCGTTTACGCGGGATCTTCCCATAAAAAATACGGCGCACAGGTAAAACACAGCTTGAATAATCAAAGTTAATCCAAAACATGTGCCAATCAAAGGTAAAAGAATGTTTCTTCCGTATCCATTTTTATTCATCTGCATATTAAATTTGTCAATTGCCGCCTGATCCGTTTCATGGCTTACCATTATTTTCTCAACGGTATTCTCGCCGTAAAGCCGGCCGTATAACTCAAACGGGGACAGCTTTGTAATTATTAAAGTTATGGGAAAGTTTAGGAAAAGCGTCAGCAGTAAAAAATGCAGCAACAGCCACGCCGTTCCTGTTTTTTTGACATGTTCAAAAAAAAGGGAGATTCGTTTTTTGTTATTCCATGTAAAAGCGCCAAGCGTTACCGCTTTTATATAATCCGGCATTAAAAACAATTATATCATATTAACTATATTTTATATAACACTTTTAGTTATAAAATAGATAATTATTCAATTTTGTTTTAACTTTTCTTTGTGAGTAGAAATGACATTTTATTCAAATTTGTTTTATTCTCAGGCTGTTTCAACGGGACTGTATTCCGCCGCCGGGTTTTTCCCTTTAATCCTAATCGAGCCTTTTTTCGCGTCTACGGTAAAGACCGCGCCCTCTTCCCAGCAGTCTTCAAGGATAAGGTCGGACAGCGGGGATTCCAGTTCTTTTTGAATGGTGCGGCGCAAATGCCTGCCGCCGAACTTTTGATCCCAGCCCTTTTCCACAAGAACGCGCTTTGCGGCCCCGGACACCTTTAACGTATAGTTTTGTTCTGTAAGGCGGCGGGTAAGCTCCTCTATCTCTATGTCAAAAATCGCGTTAATTTGTTTTTGCTCCAGCGGGTTAAAAACTACAATCTCGTCCACCCTGTTGATAAATTCAGGGCTGAAAATACGCTTCATTTCGGACATTGCCTGAGTTTCAATTTCCGCGGCGGTAAGGTTGGCCGGCCCGTTTGAGAAACCAAGGCGGCTGTCTTTGGAAATTTCGCGCGCCCCGGCGTTACTCGTCATAATAATGATAGTATTGCGGAAACTTACCGTATGCCCAAGGCTGTCCCTCAGTTCGCCCTCTTCCAGCACCTGCAGCAAAATGTTAAACACGTCGTAATGCGCTTTTTCTATTTCGTCAAACAAAACCACGCGGTAGGGGTTGCGCCTTATTTTCTCGGTTAACATTCCGCCCTCTTCATAACCTATATAGCCGGGGGGTGCGCCGACAAGACGGGACGCGTTGTGCTTTTCCATATAGTCGGACATGTCAATTCTTACAAGGGCGTCCTCGTTAGAAAACAAAAACTGCGCGAGTTTTTTTGCTAGATAGGTTTTTCCCACTCCCGTGGGCCCTAAGAAAACAAACGAGCCTAAGGGACGGCGCGGGGAGGAAACTCCCGCTCTTGAACGCCTGATGGCGGAGGCGACGCGCCTGATCGCCTCATCCTGGCCTATTATGGTTTTGCGCAGTTCTTTTTCGATTAACAGCATGCGGCGCGATTCATGCTCTTCTACGTTCATAACGGGGATGCCTGTCGCTTCTGTTACAACGCGGCGCACGTCGTCTTCCGTTACTTCGGGCCTGTGGTTTATCGACGCCTGTTCCCACGCGATTTGCGCCTGCGCCAGGCGCACCCTTAACTCACGCACTTTATCGCGGACTTCGGCCGCGCGCTCATAATCCTGCACGCTTACAAACGCGCTTTTTTCTTCGCATAACTTCGCGATTTCATTTTCAAGGCCGGTAATTTCAGGCGGCTCGTCCCGCGATTCAAGCTTGCGCAGGGCTCCGGCTTCGTCAAGAATGTCAATCGCCTTGTCCGGCATGAAACGCCCCATTATGTAGCGCTGCGCCAATTTTGCACAAAGCGTTACAGCGCCTTCGGTATACTTAACAAGATGATGGTCTTCAAACTTTTTCTGGATGCCAAAAAGAATTTTTACGGTTTCGTCATAACTCGGCTCTTCAACATTGACCGGCTGGAAACGGCGTTCAAGGGCGGCGTCCTTTTCAAAATATTTGCGGTATTCGGCAAGGGTTGTAGCTCCTATACAGCGTATCTCGCCTCTTGAAAGCCCCGGCTTTAACATATTGGAAGCGTCAAGAGTGCCTTCCGCCCCTCCCGCGCCTATAATCGAGTGAATCTCGTCTATAAAAAGAATTATATTGCCTGCCTGAACTACCTCGCGGATTATTTTTTTAATCCTCTCCTCAAACTCGCCGCGGTATTTGGTGCCGGCGACCAGCATGCCCATATCAAGCGAAAGTATGCGCTTTCCCGCTAACGCCTCGGGAACGGCTTCGCTTGTTAAAAGCTGCGCTATGCCTTCCACAATGGCGGTCTTTCCCACTCCCGGCTCGCCGATTAAAACCGGGTTGTTCTTTGTCCGCCTTGCCAGTATTCTAACCGCGCGGTTAATTTCCGCCTTGCGCCCCACAACAGGATCCAGCTTTCCGGCCCTTGCGAGGGCGGTAAGATCGCGCGAAAAATTATCAAGGGTGGGAGTCAAAACGGGGTAAGCCGCGGGCTTAATCTTTGGGGTGTTTTCGCCGCCGCGCCCCGCCGGAACAGGCACCCTTTCCCTTAAGTTGTAAGATTGATACTTTTCGGCGGCGGCATATTCTCCGTCGTTTTTATTATGCGGCCAGCTGAATGTGGTCTGGATTATCACCCTCATCATGTCTGTATCCACCGCCCGCTGGCTAAGGTAAACCTGAACGCTGGAATTCTGCTCCCGCATGGCGGCAAACAAAAGATGCTCCGTCCCAAGATAATCGCATCCCATAGCTCTCGCCTCTTCAGTGGCGACATCAATCATGTTTTTGGTGCGTTTGGAATGCGGCACGTCGCCGCGAATTATAAGGCCCGGAATTCTGGGTATGGAACTTTCCAAAACATGCCTGAATTCGGGAAGGTCTATGCGAAGGAACATGAGCGCCTTGCAAGCGGTCCCCCCGCCGTCCTTGAGCATCGCAATTATTATATGTTCAGGCAAAAGCTGGTCCGAACTGAACCTTTTCGCCTCCTCCTGCGAATTAACAGAAAGAAGCCGCTGCACCCGCTGAGTTAAACCCTTAAACAAAAATGTACCCCTTATTTATGCTGTTTCTTAAATTATAAGGGATAAATTGGCTTTTTTCAAATATATCAAATAAAGACTGAAAAATTTCACACAAAGGCACAAAGGACACAAAGATCACAAAGGAAGAAAAGAAGGGTTGTTGTATGTTATCTGGGCTTAAGAACTTCACGATAAGCTAACGTACAAAAACCCTAAAATTCTTCTTTATTTCTCTTAAACGAAAAATCATGAAAGTAATACGATAATATATCGGACAACAACTTTGTGATCTTTGTGCTCTTTGTGTCTTTGTGAGATTTTATGGGGAAAATTCTCTTTTGTGCCTTTGTGAGATGTCTTTTGCGTTCACTTTTTTAAGGGATTTTAACCATATCCCCCACGCGCACGCCGGCGCGGGAATACCAGCCCTGCGGAACCTCCAGGGCGTAGCGGACGGAGCGGGTTGAGACTACGGAGCTTGTGTCGTGGGGGATCATGTCTTTTATGTCGATTATTTTGCCGTCATGGGCTATGTAGGCTATGGAAAGGGGGATATAGGTGTTTTTCATCCAAAAGGACAGAACCTGATCGGATTCAAAGACAAAGAGCATACCCTCCCCGTCGGGCAGTTTTTTGCGGAACATAAGGCCGTTGTTGCGTTCTTCCCGCGAAACGGCGATTTCCGCTTTTACGGTGGCGATCTTTTGCCCGTCCCTTTCAATGGGAATTTCCTTTACCGGGAGTTTGTTCCGCGAACAGGCGGAAAACGCCGGTAAAAGACAGATTATTAAACAAAGAGACGGGAGAAAACGCCTTCTAGAAATCATTCAGGAAATCCTGGCGCAGTTTTACCTGTCCCGATTCAATCAGGCCGGATTCGTTTATTATGTCGGTAAAGACTTTTTTATCAATGTATTTTACGGTTAAGGGCCTTTCAACGGAAATTCTGGTTTCATCCGTCTCCCAAATTGCGGTACTCGGGTCTAAGTATGAAGGCTGGCCGTATTTTTCAACTAATTGGGTAAAGACCGAATAATGGTCTATTATTTCGGTATTAAGAGAAAAAGCCATGATAAACACGGCCTCGTCCCTTAACTGGAAAAAAGCGCGTTTAATAAAAGACGAACCTGTTGTTTCCACAAGGCTCTGGTTTCTGACAGGCAGGAAAGAGACGTCCCTGTCGCCCCTGAAGTTAAAATAATTGTCGCTTATTAAATTTGCCTTTAAATCGTCAAGGCTCATTCCCAAAGAAAGTTCGCGGTATTTGCGCGGCAGATCGTTTGCCGGAGCGCTTTTTTCGTCCTGCGCGAAAACGCCTTGCGCAAGCAGGAGAAAAATCAAAATAATTATACCTTTTCGGCTCATCATCTTAATTATCGGAGGCCTCCGGCTGCTCTATAATATGGTTTTTTTGTCCCGGCGCGCTTTTTCCAGCTGCTGCATTTTCTTAAAGTACGCGTTTTGTTTAATTATTTCTTTTATGTCTTTTATATATAGTTTTTCGTTAATAATTTGCAAACCTGCGGTTTCCAGCAGTTTCCGCGAGTACAAGGTGCCGTCGTTTTGGGAAAGCCCTACCATGGTTATCAGCTCTTTAACGCCAAAATCAAACGCAAATGAGGTAATCGTGCTTAAATCCAGTTTCTTTTTCTCGATATGGGTCTGCATTAAGTCGTACATGCGTCCAAGGGGATCGTTAATCTGCGTGTTAGCTAGCTGTTTGTAAAGCAGCCATATCCGCTCGGACAGCAGGGTTGTAAGGCGCGCGATAAGCTGGGGCTGAGTTGAGATCATCTGCTGGAAATTGGCGCGGTTAACCGCCATAAGCTGGCATTCCTCAAAGGCGACGGCTCCCGCGGCGCGGGGTTTGGATTCAAGAAGGGCCATCTCCCCGAAAATGTCGCCGGTTTTTAACACGGCAAGCAGTATCTCGTTGTTTTCCGTAATTTTAATAATTTTAACCGAGCCTTTCTGAATGATAAAAAGCTCTTCCCCCGGCTCGCCTTCGCAGAAGATTATTTCATCTTTGGAATAGGTGCGCGTCGTCTCCTCAGGCTTGAATTCCCGAGGGGGCTTTTTAACAAAAGGGGCTATCTTTTTCATTCTTTCGTGCGCGGTCGGGACATTCTCCCCCTTGGGGCAGAATTTGGCGTATTTAAGATAGGCGTAAATAGCCTGATTGTACTGGTTGTGTTTCGCGTAGTATTCGGCGACGTTAAAAAGATGGCTTGGGGCCTCTTCGGCGGACTTGTTCTTTAAGGTAAGCCTTGTAAGGGCCTCGTCCAGATAGCGCATCCTTTTTGAAAACTGCATTATTATCTTCATCGCGACGGGGGCGTTGCTTTGGATAAGCTGGCTGAACTGGTCTTTCATGACAGAAATAAGGGTTACGTCCGTAAGCGCCTGGGCGGTCTCAATATGGCTGTGCCCGGACATCGTGGAAACGACGCCGAAAAAGTCGCCCGGATTAAGGATATCCCCCTGTTCCTCGGCGACAATCTGGACTTCTTTGGAAAGTTTTACCTTTCCCGTACGGATAATAAAGAACCTGTCCGCGTTTCTTTTTCCTTCCACGATGATATACGAATCTTTTGTGAAATTTAAGAAAGTAAGTTGCAGCGGAGCGGCCATTTTCCCCCTCTTCCGTTTTAAAACAGTATATTAATTATGTCGTCATAATGTCAACCTTTCTATAATGTAAAAAACTATCTATAATAATGTAATTTTATGTCGATAATGAAGATAATATCATGAATAAGCGGATAAATTTTGAAGATACAATCTTCATACTAAATGTCAGAATCAGGATGATACGGGATCTCTTGCATCTTGATACGGATATCGGTCTTTTCCTGCACCAAACCATGAAAGATCTGGAATTTATCAATTCTATGCTGGACATGCTCTCCGAGAAATTCCTTACCAACATAAAATTTATGGACAGGGAAACTGAAGCGGACAACCTTTCGGACGCGGAATGGCAATTCAGCCAGATTATCAACGAAGTTTCAAACAATACAAGCCCCTTCTCCCCCGCCCTCCTCTCCGAAACCCAGATTTGGATTGACAAATTCAGAAAAGACAGCGCAAAACGGCAAAAACAGATTGAAGAAGCCCACATCCCAATCGGGCAGACGGTAAAGGAACCGGTTGTAAGCAACGCCGAGCTGAACGGGCTTCTGAGCGGCGAGTGAGAATCACAGGCGGAACGCTGCTGGGAAGAACTATTGAAGTCCCGGCGGGCGTCATCCGGCCAAGCATGGACAAAATGCGCGAGTCGGTTTTCGCCTGCCTGGGCGACTTAACCGGCCTTTCCTTCCTTGACATTTTTACAGGTTCCGGCATTATCGCCATAGAAGCCGCCTCCCGCGGCGCATCCTTCATAGAAGCGGTTGAACAGGATAAATTAAAACGTAAAACGCTCCTGGACAATGTTTCCATAGCCCCCGTGCGGATTAACTGCCGTTTTATGCCGGCGGAACTGTACGTAAAACGGGCAAAAACCGCCTTTGACATCATCTTCATGGACCCGCCTTTCCCCTATCAATACAAATGGGAATTAACCGAAAAAATCGCTCTTTCCGGCCTTACTGCCGGTGAAAGCAGGCTTTTAATCCACCGACCCCGCGAAGACGCGCAGAAAACGGAAATCCAATACCTTGAAAAGACGGATTCCCGCGAATACGGAAGGTCAATAGTTGATTTCTTTTTAGTAAAAAAATAACTAATTTATGAATAACCTAATAAATACCGCTTGTATTTTTTCTTAAAACAACAGATAATATAAGTAAGAAAAATATGGATATAAAAAAAGAGTTTGAAAAATTTAAAGATCAGGGTTCTTTTCTTAAAGTAACTTCTTCCGCGCCCGTAGAAAGTTCGCAGAAAGCCATATTAAACCGCAAGGGCAACCAGATGTTTAACGAAGGGAATATTGACGGGGCAAAAAAAGTTTTTCTTACCACAAAATATTCGGACGGGCTTTCCAGAGTCGGCGATTATTTTAAGTCGCAAAGCAGGCCTCTTGAAGCTCTGCAAATGTACTGGCTCGCGCCTGACCGCACAAAATCAGAACCGTTAATCGAGCAGGTCGCGGCGCTATTGCAGGGACTTATCAAAGAAGACGGGGGAAATGACGTTTTTCAGGAAGGACAGGAACAACATGATTGATGAAATGCCGGCGGCGGAACCTCATAAAATATCGGAAATCTCAAAGGTCGGCTACCAGCTCTTAAAAGAAAATAAAATAGACGAAGCCATAGACTGTTTTACTAAAATCCTTTTAATGGACGAAAACAACAATTACGCGCTTGTGGGTTTGGGGGACGCCACGCGCAAACAGGGTTCAATACACGAAGCGGTAAAATTTTATCAAAGATGCCTTTCAAACCACCCGGGCAACAATTACGCGCTTTTCGGGCTTGCGGACTGCTACAAGGCGATGAACCAGTACAAAAAAGCGATTGAAATATGGGAACAGTACCTTGTTCACGACGATAAAAACATAACGGTCCTTACAAGAATCGCGGACGCCTACAGGAAGGTGCGCGATTTCGCCAATTCCAGAAATATCTACATGAAGGTTCTGGAAATGGAAAACTCCAACCCCTACGCCATAATAGGCATGGGGCATCTTCATTATGATTTTAAGGAATACAAAGAGGCGCTTTATTTTTGGGAGAGGATGCTGGAAATAAACAGCGACAATGTGGATATACGCGTTCTTACTTCCATAGGAAACTGCCACAGAAAATTAAAAACCTTCAGCGAAGGCATTCCCTATTTTGAAGCCGCCCTTAAAAGGGAAAGAAATAATTTTTACGCCCTTTTCGGACTTGCCGACTGCTACAGGGGCATGAACAAGATTGAAACGTCGTTAAAATACTGGAATATGATTCTTGATCAGGACCCAAGAAACAAGATGATCCTCACGCGCATGGGGGACGCGTACCGCAACCTGAACGATTATGAAAAAGCGAAAGATTACTATGAAAAAGCCCTGAATATTGAATTTGACACTTATGCCGTAATGGGCCTTGCGTTAATCGCGAAAGAACAGGGCAAATATGACGAAGCCATAACATCCTTCAGGCGGCTGATCCAGCAGGACTCCAGAAATTTCCGCCTTTACATTGAACTTTCCGACTGTTATCTGAAATCCGGCGACCGCCGCAAAGCGGTGGAAATTCTGGAAGATTTTCAAAGATTGGGAATAAAAAATCAAAAAATAGCGGAAATACTGGAAAACATTTAATAACAATGAAAACCATTCCGGCGAGCCTTGCGGGCCTTCTTCCGGCGGAACTTGAAAACATTCTCCTTCCCCTGCCCCGAATGCGCGCCTCTCAAATATACAAATGGATAATTCGCGGCGTCTTTAGTTTTGATCAAATGACGGACCTGCCTTCCTCCCTGCGCGAAGAGCTTAAAAGCCGCTTCCGGCTCTATTCCTCCGCCGTAGACAGCCGCCATAAAGACAAATCCTCTGAAAAAATCGTCATCGCCCTTGAAGACGGAAAAAAAATCGAGTCTGTCCTTCTAAACGACGGAAAATCGCGCTTTACCGCCTGCCTTTCGACCCAGGCCGGCTGCCCCGCCGGGTGCGTTTTCTGCAAAACAGGCAGTCTGGGCTTTTCACGCAACCTTAGCGCAGCCGAAATAGCCGAACAATTTTTGTTTTTGCGGATGGAAGCTTGCAAAGAGGCGGAGGAAAAAAGCGGGCATGGCATTGATAACATCGTGATCATGGGCATGGGGGAGCCTTTGCTTAACCTTGAAGAACTGCGGAAGACAATCGCCTTTTTTACGGACGCCACCGGAATTAATTTCTCCAAACGCAGGATAACAATTTCCACCTGCGGCATCTGCGGCGCCCTGTCCGATCTTGCAGATAACGGCCCCTATGTGCGGCTCGCCCTCTCCCTTGTAACCGCGGACGAAGAACTGCGCCGGCAGCTAATGCCCATAGCCGCCGCCAACCCCCTTGAAAAGGCAAAACAAGCCCTTACCGCGTTTCAAAGCAAAATCGGAGGCCGCGTTACATTGGAAGTGCCCCTGCTGGGCGGCGTAAACACCCGCGCCAAAGACGCTCTATCCATAGCGCGTTTCGCGAAAGGAATGGACACCATAATTAACATAATCCCCTGGAACCCCGCCGAAGGCCTTGAGTTTGAAGGCAAGCCCCTGCGCGAACCCGATAAAAAAGAAACGGAAGATTTTGTAAAACAACTTGAAAACCAAGGATTAAAAGTGACCATGCGCCGCCGCAAAGGACGCGGAGTTATGGGCGCCTGCGGACAGCTGGGAACAATTAACAATGAGCAATGAGCAATGAGTAATGAAATTGTTAATTGTTAATTGCTAATTGTTCATTATCCACGAAAAGACCGCTTGAAACGCGCCTATTAAAAAGCCCAGTATTCCGCCGAAGATGTTTATCCATTTGAATTGGTCCGCCATCACGTCAAGGATTATCCGCTCCACACTAATCATGTCCAATGAATCGATCCTTTCCGCAACAAGGGCTTTAATGTTAATCGCGGAAAGCAAATTTTCAATCCGGGCGTCCGCGGCGGACATTATTTTTTCAAATAAAATATTGTCCAGTTCTTTTTTGTCATCTTCGCTTATGTTAAAAATTTCAGCAATGTTTTTCTGTCCGCCGATTTTTCCGTCAAATGACGATGAAACCGTATTTACAAGCAAATCTTTAATCTTGCCTTCTTTTAAAAGATTTTCTACGCTTTCAATAAATTTATCGATAATTTCAGGCATTTTTTTCTGTAAGGTTAAATCGTACTTTCCCGCGGTAAGAACAATACGCTGTAAGGCGTTTAACTGAAGGAAAATTTGCGTTATAAAACCCTGGCTTCTTGCCGACAGTTCGCGGCGGATTTCACCGCTGTTAAGGAAATCAATAAAATTGCGTGTAACATAAGGGTAAAGCGTTTCCAGCGCGTTTTTAATCTTCCGGGTAAGGATATCTTCACGGCCTTCGAGCAGCAGGTTCGGAGTTTTCTCAAGAATCTTTTCGGTAAATGACGAAACGGCGTTTTTAATTTGCGCGCGTATATCTTCGCGGGCAAGGCGCAAACGTAAAATTTCCGGCGTTAAAAGCTCTCTTTCCACCATTTCGCCTATGCTTTGCGCAAGCCTGCTCCTGTGTTTGGGAAGAATGCCCGGCGTAAACGGCAGTTTTAAGCCTAAAAAACGGATTTCTTTTAACGGGCGGAAGAGCATCCTGATTGCGACAACATTAGTTACAAAACCTATAACGGCGCCGACAAGCGGCGGAATTGTAAAAAGAAGAAGCGTCTTCACCTGCTCATGGACTCCGAAGCGGTTTTTGCCTGATTCTCGTTGTCATAAATATCCATAACTTCTTCCTTGAGCCAGCCATGCCGGTTTCCCTCGATTAAAACCCATGAAGTAAAAACATTCGCGTTTTTTACCGTCTGCCGGCGCAGTATCTTTACCAAGGAGCCGCGCCTTATGTAACCGATAGACGAACTGTCTTCGTTTGGGTCGGATAAAACATGAGTGAATGATTCTTTAATTACGCCGAATCCGATGTAGTCTTTTGAAAAGGGGGACGTTACGGGCGGAATTACTGACGCTTCTTCCTTCTTTCCCGGACAATTACAAAGAAGGAGCAGTAAAAGCAATTGACCAAGAATACGAATCGCTGTTATTCTCATATCTAATGAAAAATATAACCGTTTTATCGGTTTTAGTCATTATATTAAGCGTAAATTCTTATGCCGAAAGGAACTATTGTTTCTCATTAGGGCCGCAGTTTGGCCTTGTCTCAGGTCAGGCTCTTGAAATTGTATATCCGGTAACCGGGGAAACAAAAGGCGAACTCTTAAGCGAACTTACATGGGACATGAAACCTGTTTTTTATTACGGCATACAGGCGGAATTCGGCCTTATCGATCCGATGAAAAAACCCGGTTTCTTTTCTTCACTTTCCTTTAATGCCGGAATACCGGCTGATTCGGGAATTATGGAAGACCGCGACTGGCAATCAATAGAAAACGGTGATCTTACCAACTTTTCCAGCCATACCAATAAAACCAACATGTTTTTCCAATTGGATGCCGCCTGCGGCGCTTCATTCCCAACCAATAATAATTTATTAAAACTGTTTATCAGCGGTTCATGGATGCGTTTTGTATTTACCGGAAGAAACGGTCACAGTAAATACGCAAGAGAAAAAATTAAAGGCTCGCATACATATTATCCTATTGATGATAATCCGGACGAACAGGATTTTTCCGGAAAAGAAGTCATCATATACCAGCAGGACTGGCTGCTTCTGGCCGTGGGATTTTCAGCCGGTACAAATTTATATCCTTTTTTCTTTAATGTTTCTTTTCAGATAAGCCCATTCACATATTGCTCGGCGGCAGACAGCCATTTACTGACAGATAAAATTTTCCGCGATTTTACCGGATTGGGGCTTTTTGTCGAACCTTCTTTCTATATGTCCTTCGCCGTAAGACAAGTGGAATTATCGCTTGGATTAAATTACAGGCATATAGGAAAAACCAAAGGGAAATCGTACATAAATGTAAATAACGCCGGTTTCAACCTTGATTCGCATAAAGTTGGAGCGGGTCTTTCAATGTTTGACTCGCGCTTCCTTGCAAGCATCAGATTGTAAATTACAGAAACAAAGCCTGCGGAAAAAGAAAATGCAAAAAAGCGACTATTATCAAGCCAAGCCCTATAGCCCTTCTGAACCTTAAAAGACTTATTCCAAAACGGTCCAACGCGCCGGGATTTTCAGGAGCCGCTGAAATGTCCTGGCGGTAAATTCCAAAGATCAATAAAATTCCGGCAATAATACCGGCGGCCGACGGCAGAAGATCGCCTAATAGAAGAATCCCGTCCATAGTCGGCGAAAGGAGTTTTAACACGCCGGTAACCGCGCATAAAATACCTAAAACAAGGTGGAAGGTAGGGGTATTAAGGGAAAAGCGTATGCTTTTATTTATGGAATCTTCCGATTCTTCGCCTCCGTTTCCGGCAAACAGGATATACCCGCTTAAACCGTTGCAAAGGATCGATAAAAAATACAACTGTATCATATTATTAACATACCAAATAAAACGAATTTAGTCAAATCCATTTTATATATGAAAACTTCAAAAAACTTCAGTTTTAGAAGTAACTTTAATTACAGTTTTCATAACTATTCAGGCTTAAATTTTATCTGTAATGTGTTTCTTTCGGTCTGTAAGATTAACAGCTGTTCAGGAGAATCAAAGGGGACGGCAAAACGGTATTCTTCTATGGGTTCCATGCTGAAAAAAATTCTGTGGTAAAATACGGGATAATCTTCGCTGTTTTCCGCGCCGCCGACGTTGTTTACAGGAATGGATACGGCAATATCGACGGCGCCCGTATACGCGTTGCCGGCGTTTTTCTTAACGGTTTTTGTCAGCACGACAATAGTGGCGCCTTCAAACCGGGTTCCGGTTATCGCAACACCGTTCCCGTCCAATGAATATACGCCGCCGGTTTTATTCACTAAGGTAACAATAATAATCGCGACGCATACCAATATAATCGTAAAAAATACCGTAGCCCTGGGTTTGTCGGCGACAAGCGGCCCCAACAGGCTAAAGCGGCGGTTGGTTTTATCTTTATTGTACAGGTCTTTAACGGCTTGAGGCGCTTTTTCCAGCCTGCGCTCGCGGCTGTAATAAAAAACAAGATTTTCCTCGGCGGCCTTGTTCGGACCGTCGGGCTTGCTCAGTTTATAATTCGCGTTAGGACGCGGCTTTTTCTCTTCTTCCGTCATTGTGACACGCCTATAAATTTATCGGTTCTCCACCAGAGGAGTTTTACGTTGAAGTTATCCGCAAACATCGCGCAAAGAATGCCGTCCGGCGAAAGAAAAAAGTCGTTGTACCTTAGCTCGTCAATAAAGAAATTGAGATAGCCGCGGCGCTGTTCGCTGGAATGCGAATCCACAAAAAGAATCGAAAAGCCCGTGTCGACCGGGAAGTAAAGAAGCACTTTGCCGCCGCGCATAACGCCAATCATGGAATAAAACACCTTAAAACCGGCGGAGCGGTTATTTTCGGAAATTTCAAAAAGAGGGACTTCTATAGAACCCGAATAAGTGCCGTCTTCAACTTCAAGAATCCAGATGATGGAACTGATAGGCTCGGAGCCTGTCCGTGTATTTGTCAGTTGGTCAAAGGTATCGCGGCTGTAGTCAGTTTTAATAAAAAGTTTCCGCGCGTCCGCCGCGGCGGCGACATGGTCTACCGCGGTTATGGCCTGCGGCCAGTCCGGATATGCCGGAATCGCCTCGGACGCGATCTTTACCAAATACAGAAGCACCCCCGACGCGTTGTACCAGTACACGTTCCAGCCGTCGGGAACCCGGCAGATGACGGCAAGCTCGTCTTTTGCCGAAGTGCTAAGCCCTACAATCCTGGGGAAAGGGCTGCCGCCTATTCCTTCGCGTCCGAGGTAATTGATAAAACGGCCGTCCTGATCAAAATGCAGGATTATCCCGTCAAGGACAGCTTTGGTTTCCGGATCGGTACGGTAAGACTGCGCCGCAAACCTGTCTTCGGCAAAAATATGCCTGCGTGAATCCACGGTAATCCAGCCGGGCGCGTCAAGCGGATATGTATACGCCCACCTTGTCGTCTGTTCTTCCCCCGAGATATTTGTCTTTAAGGTAATAGGAGCTGGATTTGTTTCCTCGTTATATATCATAAACAGCAAGTCGCCGTAAGAGTTATACCTGACAATTTTTCCGGCGTTTCCGTCGGCAATGTAAAACAGCCCTTCCCTCATTGTAAAGCCCGTGCGTTTTATGCCCATGTTTCCTTCCAGTTTGTAAAGGGCAATCTGATCTTCCATAGGGCCGATTTCCAGCGAAAAAAGTTCCTCCCTTTCCACGGAGCCGATTGATCTGTTCTTGCACGCGCAGGGGATGGCTAGCGCCGATATAAGCAGTATATATTTTATCAGTCTAAAACGCATATTATCTTCAAAATCCCTCTTTTTTTCCCGTTTGTCAACACATATATTGCTGTTGTTAGTATATCAAATTAATATTATAATAATCATGATGGCTGGTGTTAATATGAAGTCTGACTGTAAATTCAAGCTTTTTTCACTTATATTCTCTTTAATCTTTCTTGTTTCGCTGTTTTCAGGCTGCGCGGGATTAGCGGCTTCCGCCCAGGAATATTATTCAATCGGCATGGCATATTACGAGCTTGGAAAATACGAAGAAGCGGAAAAATGGCTAAACCGCGCGAAACAGGCCGACAGGACAATGGCCGCGTCGCAGTACAACCTGGGAAGGATAGCGTTCGAAACAAAAGATTATGAGGAAGCGGCAAAACATTTTGAGGGCATCTTAAGGAAAGATCCGGACAACCTGCTCGCCCTTAGGGCCGCCGCCTTTACAAGAATAAAAATGAACGAAATCGAAAAAGCCGAAAAACATTACAATAAAATACTGGCCCTTGTGCCGGAAAGCGCCGATGACGGCTACAACCACGCGCTTGTGTTATTCGCAATGGAACGCTATACAAAAGCCGAAGAAGTGCTGGAAAAATATTCTTTCCCTCTGCAGGATAACAACGATATGATTCTGCTTTACGCCCGCACTCAAAAAGCCCTTAACAAGGTAGAGGCGATTGACACTTACGCCAGGTGGCTTGCGGGCAATTCCGATAAAAAGGTCAGGTACGAATACGCCCAGCTTTTGGAAAAACATGAATTGTTCGCAAGGGCAATGGAAGAATACCGAACTATTTTAACAGCTTTCGATACCGCTTCTTCATCCGCGGCTTCGGCCTCAACCGAAGAAATTAAAAAACACGACGTTCGTTTTTCGCTTGCGCGCCTGTTATTGACGGCCGACGCCGCAAGCGGCGACGGCATTACGGAGATGGAAACCGCCGTCAAAGAAGGTTATAACAATATCGAAGAAATCGAAACTTTACAGAAAAACACAAAAGTAAGCGCCGTAAACAGGGATAAATTAAGAACCATTGTAAACAACCTGCAGAAGGCCGCGGAAGAAAAAGAAAAAAATGAAGCGGCAAAATCGTCAGAAACTGACCTTGAGGCCAGTCCCAAGTAAGCCGTCTACGGTTAAAGTTTCCGTCTTTGTTTCCCTGTTGAACCTGAGCTTTACAAAACCTGAAAAATTTAACCTTCCCTGAATCCTGATTACGGCTTCATGGCCGGCGGAACACATAACGCGGAAATTGTCATCCGTTTGTTCAACCGCCAATTCAAGGCTTTCTTTGCGAAAATGCTCGTAATTGGAGCTTAACAATGCCGACAGGTTAAGCCATGATTTTTGTTTTGCCGCCTTTTCGGCAATCCAGTCGTAAAAAACGCCTAAAAGGCTTTTTTTTACGGGTATAGTCCAATCAACAACGGCGCTTTCCAGCCACAGACCTTTGCTGCGCAAGGTAAGCGTATTCGCCAAATTCAGCACAGCGTCTTCAAACCCGCGGAAAGACATGCCTATCGCGGACTGAACCTTCCACGAAACATCCTCGTTACGCGGAAAAATTACCGCGGCTTGCGCCGCATGGGTAAATTCATCGCTCTTGTAAAACTTAAAAAGCGGAAGATAACCGAAAGTACCGAACATGTTGACGGCGGAAAAACCAAGGCTGCCGGAAAAATTTAACATGTCGGATCTGGTGTCAAGTTTTTGCTCAATGATTCTTTCCAGCCGCAGGGAAGCGCCGGAAGGAACAACAAAGGCGGCAAGATTAAACATGGACGGAAAGTTCGCCTTTACGCCGAAATGGTCGTTAAATGCCATATATTGAGTAATGCCGAAAGAGGGGGAATTGTTACGGCTTTTGTCCATAGCTTCGTTTATATCATAAGCAAAAAGCGAATAACCCGGAATTGTTTTCCATAACGGAAGAAAATCATTTATGCTTTCAAAAAATTTTTCGCTTTCCTGTTTTACATCGCTCCCGAAAAAATTAATCTGTTTCTTAAACAAACGCCCGGCCCTGAAATTAAGAGAGGTTTTGTTAAGTATTACCGGAACGTCAAGAAACGCCGAATTTTCAAGATTTGTAACAGCGGTTAGCCCGGTAGAACTTGTCTTTCCTTCCAGAGTAACAACCGCGCCGACAGGCTTTGTACTTTCCGTAATGATTATTTTCGCTGAAGTTTTTCTGCCTTTCGCGTTCTTCCCCGCGTCGGGGATCATACTCCCCCATGTCCGTATCCACAAACCGGCGTAATTTTCATTTTCTTCTGCCTTGTCATCCTGCGACCACGCCGCGGCGCCTGTAATATCAACCGAGGGGATAAAATCCCTTTCAGATTTATACCCCATGCCAAGAGCCCATTTTCGCTCCAGCCCCGAATAGTCATAATTTATTCCCGCGTCGATTTTTGTATAAAAATTCGAGGAAAAACCCGCGTTAAAACCGTGCTTTGCGCTATTAGTATTCGGAGAAGCGTAAAAAGTTTCCTTAAAGGAAAACAACTCCCATTCGCGCGAAATACCGTGATCCGCGCTCCATAAAAAATCATCCTTGGTTAATGAATAAAGCAGGTTTCCGTAAATTTTCGCGCCCAAAAATGAAATTTCCGCCCCCGTCCTTTGCGCCATGCTTTCTGCCGTTTCCGGTCCGCGGTTTATTGGGTCTGCGCGGAATTCTGATTCAACCGTAGCCGTAAATAAAAAATCAGATAACACGTCCGTATCGTTAATAGAAATCAAAGTCCCGCTCTTTTTGTACTCAAAAGCGCCCCCCGCGTTTAACCTGTAAGCCATTGCCGCGTCTTCAAGGATAATCTCGTCTATGCAGATATTGTCATCATTAAGGGCGCTTCCCTGTCCGGGAGTAATTAAAACTGCCGTATAGCCGGATTTTCCCTCGACTTTGTCACGGAGTTTCGGCGCAGGCAGATAACGGAACCATGCATCCGGAACGCCAACGCCGTCCACGCTTATTCCCGTATTTGTCCCGTTATAGCGTATTGTAACCTTAGACCACTGCCCTTCCCTGAACGCGCCTAACGGAATATGCGCTTCAAACTTAGGCTGAAAAATTGAATTAGGCCCCTCGGCTGTAAAAAAATTTAAAGTCCCGTTTTTATTGGCGGGGCCTTTTACAAAAAACGACAAGGCGCGGTAATCGGCTAAGGGCAGTTCCCCCATCCTTCCGTCTATGCCGGCTGAAATTCCCGGTTCCATACTTTCCCAGGCTATCCTTAATATCCGCTGCGTCCCGTCCGTAGTATGAAGCCTTTTAATAATATCGCCGTATGCCGCTTCAAGAAGATTTCCGCCGTCAGCCGTTTCCAAAACCGTAACCCTGTTTCTTACGGAAGAAAAACCTCCGGTTCCGCTTACCGTACTTCCGTCAAAAATTACCGGCCTGAAAGGGGCGCCCCGTACTATAGGCGGGGAAAGAATAACAACGCCGGTTACTTCTTCTCCAACGCCGTCAAGCGCCGCTATTACGCGCAAATATTTAGCGTCCGCAAGGAGAACTCTTTCCGTTTCGGTTATCACAAAACGCGCTATCCTTAAACTGTTGTCGAACGCCGTCCCTCCGCTTGAAAACAGCTGTTTTTCCCAAACAAGCGCAGTATTTTCGTTATACGCAAAATCTTTTCCGGAAAGGGAGCCTATCTGGACTATCAGCTTAAAATCAGAAAGTATATTTTGCTTAAAGCCGTAAAGCCTGTAGGGAATTTCTATTTCTCCCGCGCGGGAAATAATTTCCGCTTCATAATCAAGAGGAACCTGAAAGCCCGTCCATTTTTCCGTCCCGTTAAGGGTAAACTCCATCGCCAGCGACTGCGCGTCTTTAATCTGCGGGTCTTTTACCGGATAGGGCTTGTTAAGAGACGGAACAATAACCGCCCCGTTCCAGTCTATGGGCATCAAAGCAGAGCCGATAACGGTGTTATTGTAGTAATTCCTGTAAAGTAAATCAGCGCGGTTAAAAGCGGAGAACCCCGAAGGCGGGTTTGACAGAAAAGACGTTTCGGGCGGCAGGGACAGCAGGGTTTCATATCCTTCCATGCCCGCCGCCCTGTAAAGCCCCGTAGTGTCATTTTGATCAAGCGCGGCGCCCGCTGTTACTTGCGCCTTCAAATTATCAAAATCCCACGCCGTTTTCGCGCTTAGTCCCACAGTGCCGGGGCTTGAAGTTCCTTCCTCGGAAAAAGAAGAATCCGTCATATTCCAGCGTACGCCGACAGCCGCCTGCGCCGAAAAAGGGGACCCCTCTTTTTGATACACGGCCCCTATGCCCGACGCAATGCTTCCAAGCCGCGTTTCGGCGCTCCGTTTAAGGAACGTTATGCGAATTAACTCATTCGCCCCTGCGGGCCCTTTAAGCGCCACCTCTCCCGTGGACTGATTGTAACTGAAATTGGCGTCCATAATTCCGCCCCGCCAAACCTGTATAGAACCGGGAACTACGTCCGCGCCGATCTGAAAAGAGCCCGCGCCGCCGTAATTTGTAAATTTAAGGCATGCGTCTCCAGAAAAAACCCGCGAACCGGGAAGATAAACTTCAGGGTATTCTTTGGCAAGCGGCCAGCGGGTTTCAGGGGACCGTTGATTTAATCCGCTTGTTTCAGGCAGAAGCTCGTAAATATTCCGCTTGCTGACTGCGGCGACATAAAGCGGAATGTCGGCTGACGCGGCGCTAATGTCAAGCGGAACAAGCCTGTACCCGCTAACCGCCGCGCCTGATGAAAGGCGCACCAGGGCCGCTTCTTCCGACAAACTTGAAGGCGGCTCATATCTGTTCCGCCTTTCAAAAGGAGAAAAAATTCCCGGCTCTCTTATGACAAGGGCAAAAATTCCTCCTATTGAAATTTCCCTCGGAGAAGGATAATTGCTAAGGCTGATTCCGGAACCAAACCACTTCTGCACTTCAAATAAAAATCCAGAGCCGCCGGAATAACTGCCCATTGAAACATTCCACGGCCTGCTCACTCCCTTTGAATAGGAAACCGCGACCATGCCCTCAGGCCTGATGTTCAATTCAAGAAGCCCCTGCGTCTTTCCCGCCGCGTACTCGCTCGCCGCGGCAAGCCGCCACCTGCGGCCGTCCGAATCGCGCAGGGAGCCTTTTTCATCCTCAATGTAAACAATTATTTCCGAATCAATATCCCAGTCCGGCAGTACAAAAGAAACGCCCCGGACGGAATTGGAAAGCTCTATATAATTGAACGTCCTCTCCCGGCCGCCCAGGAAAACTTTTTCGTCCCTTGAAGCCGCGTCGTAACGGAACAAAGTGTGGACATCAATCCCGCCGCTTCCCATACGCCCGTAAAAACCGAATGAAGAGGGAGAATCTCCGCCGAGATCCAGATAGGGAAATGAAGGGAAATCAAGCCCTGTATTCCCCACTCCGGCGTACTTGATAAACTCTCCCGGAAGCCCTTGATATCCGGCGCGGTAGGTGTTTTTTTCAGAATCATCAAGAAAAGAAGCCTCCACAAACCACCTTTTGTTCATCCACAAAGACATGGTTAGGTCGGCCTCCTGGGTAAACAGCAGGGGCGTTTGCGGCGACGCGAATTTTGTCCCCAAAGCGGATGTTGAAAAACCGGCGTTCCCCTGCAAAGCGCCCATCCATGAGCCGGTCATAAACAAAGAAACGCCTGAATCTCCCAGAGAAAAGTCCATAATCTCCTTAGGCGGCTCACCTAAAATTCTCTTACGCAATTCTTCGATATTAACCTCTTCATTAAGCTCCCCGGGTTCTTCCGAGAAAACAAAGGCCGTTAACATCAATAAAAGGATAAAGAGAATAATTTTACCGGTACTTCGCAAAACGGGCATTTTATGTATATAATAGCCTATATTCTCATGGTTGTTTCAATGATACAGATAATTTTTGAGATTCCCGACATTGACAACATCAAGGAAAAACGCCGGGTGATCAAATCCGTAACGGAAAAGCTGCGCCGCCGTTACAGGATGACCGCGGCGGAAGTAGACCTGCATGACTCCCTGTCTTTCGCCCAAATCGGCGGGGCGCTGGTTTCCAATTCCCGCACCCACGGCGAAACGGTCCTTCGCAAGGCGTTTGACATGATAGAAAAAGAAACCCCTGTCCGCATTCAGGACATGAGCATACATTCGGAGGAATTTTGATGAAGAAACTATTGCTTGCCATTCCCGTACTTCTGGCCTTAAGTTCATGCCTTGGTTTATCCGCGGATTTTCAAATACGCAAAAACGGCTCGGTCAAACTTGCCATGGAATACCGCTATCCCCGCACGGCGGAAAACATAGGCAAACTGGACGGCAACGAAAGGTGGCAAATAATTCCCGCAGGCCGCGCCGATTGGGAGCGCACCGCCGCCCGCGTCGAAGGCATGAAACTTTCCTCTTTTTCTGCCGTCAATGACACAAGGGACATAATAAACAAAGTAACCCTTGATTTTACAAACACGGACGCCCTCCTAAAATTCTTAAATCCCGCCGCAAACGGAAAACGCGCGTCGTTTAACAGCGTCGGCGGTTCAAACACGCTAAGCATAATTTTCACGGAACCCTCAGTCGAAATAAACGCCGACCTCCTTGAATTGATGAAACAGGTATCCTACGGCTACAAACTTAAAATTTCATTTAACACAGAAAAAGAGTCAACCATAACTTTTACCGACGGCACAGGAAAGCCCATCTCCCCGCCCGAAACCGCGGAAGCAGTCTCCAAAGGCAAAAAAACATCGTTTTCCATAGATACGGCGGAACTACTGCAACTCAAAGAAGGTCTAGGCGTAGAACTCAAGTGGTGATTTTTTCGAGAAGACATCTCACAAAGGCACAAAGGACACAAAGATCACTAAGAAGAAAAGAAGGGTTGTTGTAAGCAAGCCGGGCTTGAAACCTTACGATAAGATAACGGACAAAAACCTCTTAATTCTTCCTTTGTGATCTTTGTGCTCTTTGTGCCTTTGTGTGAAATTTCTTTGTGTAAATTTTCATTTCCCGCAGGTTTCGTAGATTATCTGTAAAGTGCGTTTAACGCATTGTTCCCATGTGAAAGACTGCGCCCTTTCGAGGCCAAGCCTGCGGCAGTCGTTGTACATTTCCCTGTTGGTGCTGATGTTTACCATTCTGTCCGCCATGTCTTCGACATTTAAAGGGTCAAAGTAGAGCGCCGCGTGTTCGGCGGTTTCCGGGAGGGAGGCGGCTCTGGCGCAGAGGACGGGCACGCCGGAAGCCATCGCCTCAAGAGCGCCCATGCCGAAACCTTCGTACATTGAGGGGATAACGACAAAATCAGAACCGGCGTAAAGTTCAGGCAGGCTCTTTATAGGGAAATGCCCTGTAAAGAAAATATCGGCGCGCCAGGGGGAAGAAGCGGCGGCTTCTTTTACCTTTGCGGCATTGTTGCTGTCCGCGCCGGCAAGCACAAGGCGGTGGGGAAATTTTGTTCTTTCTTTGAAAATTCCAAAAGCTTCGATAAGGCGGATATGGTTTTTTATCGGGTGGTCGATTCGCGAGGCGTAAAGAACATAAGGCCGCCGGAAACTGAACGGCTGGATTAACAACACGCTTTCCTCGTTTCTGTTGCGGGGATAAAAAGCCGTATGGTCTATTCCGTTCGGCACTACCTCGATTAAATTTTCCTTTACGTTGGCCCTTTGCACAAGTTCCTGTTTTACCCATTCGCTAACCGCGATAATCCTGTCCAGCCGCCGCAAAGAGTTGGGCATTATAACCCTTAAAATCGCGCCAAGATGAACCCTTGTCTTTCTTGTGCCCCAATAGGCCGCCATATCATGGACTACGCCTATAGACGGGCAAGGCGATTCATAGGGCGGACGCCTGTGGGCGGCGGGAAAAAAACAAGCGTCATATTTGCGTTTTTGCGCGAACCGGGGGTATTTATAGAGGTGCCACAGCGCGTTGGCTGTTCTTCCATGGATTGAGCATTGAGGTACAAATTCAAAATTCGGGGCTGCCTCGCTGTACGCGAATCTGTCATATTCCCACCCAAAAAGCTCAAAAAGCGCTTCGGAAGGCGGAATATGCCTTAAAAATTGAGATAAATACATACCCACTCCGGACATCCCGCCATCGCAGGCAAATGTATCCAACCCTATTTTCATCAATACCTCCGAGCGCACAAAGAAAGATCAAGGCGCCCCATTGCGCCAAACTGCGATTATTATAGCATAAAAAAAAATAAAAGTAAGATAGAACAATAATTCTCATTGCCATCCCACAGATAGCGTAGTATACTTGACATACCGCTACATATATGGCACTATATATAGCGGAAGGCGTTCACATATATAGAGCGCCACATATAGCGGAGTTTTTAGAAGGAGACACTAGATGCGGTGTCCGCACTGTAGCACAGTCGAGGACAAAGTAGTTGAATCGCGCACCCTGGCGAACGGGGACGCGATACGCCGCCGCAGGGAATGTATAAGCTGCGGCTACCGTTTCACCAGCTATGAAAGGATTGATGAAACGCAGTTTATGGTGGTTAAAAAGGACGGAAGGCGCGAACCTTTTGACCGCGTAAAACTTGAACGCGGCATAGAGCGGGCTTTGGAAAAAAGGCCGTTTTCGCAGATGCAGATTGAAAGCCTTGTCAACGAGATTGAGGACGCGACAGCGATTTTAAGCAAGGGCAGCCGCGAGATCGCCAGCACGGAAATCGGGGATCAGGTGTTAAAGAGGCTTGAAGCGATAGACAAAGTCGCCTATATACGCTTCGCCTCTGTGTACAAACATTTTGAAGATTTGCACGAATTTATAAAGGAGATAAAGACAGTATCTTGAGGTTTTCCTGACGGCCTTAGGTGGGGTTCTTGAAAAAGAAAAGGCCGTCAGCATCCCTTTCAAAAGAAGGGGTCTTTCTTTTAAGGCCGCGCAGAAACAACAGCTTTCTGCGCGGCCGTTTTTTATAATATACTATCTATATGACTTCGATAGAAAAACAAAAAATTGCAAACTTTCTTGATCTGACACAAGATTTTTATTCTTCAGGCTATAAGAGCAAAAAGAGGGAATATCATTTTGAAGATGACGCGCCTTCCGCTCAAAGCAGTGTCAATAATATTGATAGCGGGGGCGAAAGCATTGAAAAAATAGCGGCGGAAATACGGGCTTGTTATAACTGCTCTCTTGGCAAGACAAGGACTAACGCCGCGCCGGGAGAAGGTGTGCTGCAGCCGCTTGTCCTGGTCATAGGAGAGGGGCCGGGCGCGGACGAAGACGCGCAGGGACGGCCCTTTGTCGGCAAGGCCGGACAGCTTTTGGACAAAATGCTCGACGCTATTAAACTTTCGCGTAACTCAAACTGTTTTATCGCCAATGTGGTAAAATGCAGGCCGCCCAATAACCGCGATCCTTACCCCGAAGAAACCGCCGCTTGTGCGCGTTTTCTTGAACGGCAGATTACCCTGTTAAAGCCAAAGTTCATACTGATAGTCGGAAAAGTCGCGATGCAGGCATTGTTAAAAACAACCGAGGCGATAGGCAAAAAGCGCGGAAAAATGACGGAGTTTACTGTGGGAGACACAACTTATCCGCTCCTTATCACTTATCATCCCGCCGCCATTTTGCGCAACGAAGAGTTAAAACGCCCCGCGTGGGAAGATTTAAAACTTCTGCGCTCAAAACTGGACGAATTGGAAGGGGGCAATTAATTGGCGGCTTTCTTTGAGCTGGTTTTTGACATACCCGCCGATCACAGTTTTACATACTTAATTGACGATAAAGCCGAGGCCGCCGCCGGAAAGCGGGCGATGGTTCCCTTAGGAAAAAGGGACTGCCTGGGGTTTATTATCGCGCAAAGGGAAAGCCTGCCGGAAGGAATAAAAGAAGACGCAGTAAAAAAAATCCGCCGCGTGGTGGACAGCGAGCCCTTATTCGACAACAACGACGTGGAAATCGCCCGCTGGATGGCAGGCTTTTACCTGTGCAGTACGGGGCAGGCCCTTTCGGCGATGATCCCTTCCGGCAGAAAGATGACTGTCGCCGACATTTCAGATAACATAGAAGAGGCTGAACCCCGTCTTTCAATTTCAAACGAGCAAGCCGCCGCGATAAGCGCGATTACTTCGGTAAACAACGAGACCGCCGCAGACAACTTGCCGCGGATGTTCTACCTTTACGGAGTAACCGGCTCAGGCAAAACCGAGGTGTTTCTCCGCGCGGCTCAATACATGTTAAACGCAGGAAAATCTGTAATCTACCTTGTACCTGAAATCTCCCTAACCCACCAGACGGCGGACGTAATAGGAAAACGATTCGGCTCGCAGGCGGCGACTTTGCATTCGGGAATGACCCCTTCGGCGCGTCTTGCGGAATGGATGAGGATAAGACGCGGAGAGGCGCCCATAGTCGTAGGCCCGCGAAGCGCGGTATTCGCGCCCGTTCAAAACCTTGGGCTTATCATCATTGATGAAGAGCATGACGGCTCTTACAAATCGGGCAACACGCCGCGCTACCACGCGCGCCAGATAGCGTTCCGCCGCTGCCAGCAGGAAGGGGCGCGAGTTGTAATGGGCTCGGCTACCCCGTCGGCGGAAGCGTGGAAACTTATGTCGGAGGGGAGCATAAAGCGGCTTGACTTGTCGCGCCGGCTTTCAGGCGGAGGAATGCCTGAGATAAAGCCTGTCAGCCTCGCAGGGACTACAGGATGCCTTTCAAAAGAATTAAAAGACGAGATCCTTTTGACTCATCAAATGGGAAGGCAGACGATTCTTTTTTTAAACCGCAGAGGTTTCGCCCATTTTTACCAATGCCCCGACTGCGGATGGGAACAAACCTGCAAAAGATGTTCAGTATCGCTTACATGGCACAAAAGCCGAAACCGCTGCATGTGCCACTACTGCGGCTACAGCGAAGCGCCGCCTTCCGCCTGCCCCAAGTGCGGCTCAATAAACGCCGGATACCGCGGTTTCGGCACTGAGATGATTGAGGAAGAAGTGCGGCGCACCTTCCCCGATTTGCGCCTGCGCCGCGCCGACGCGGACACAGCCGGAAAAAAAGGCGGCCTTGAAGAAGCGCTGCTGCTCTTCAAAACAGGAATGATAGACATTTTGCTTGGAACGCAAATGGTCGCCAAAGGTTTGAACTTTCCCGGAGTGCGCCTTGTCGGCGTTGTCTTTGCGGACACGGGCCTTCACCTGCCCGACTTCCGCGCCGCGGAGCGCACTTTTTCATTGATTGTGCAGGTTGCCGGGCGCGCGGGGCGTTATTTCCCCGACGGAAAAGTGATTGTTCAAACATTAAGAATGGAGGACCCTGTCATCACACGCTCCTGCGCCCTTGACGTCGAAGGCTTTTTCAAAGCTGAACTAACACAACGCAGAGCGCTAAACTTCCCTCCCTTTTCAAGACTGATCCGATTTACAATACGGTCAAAAGACGAAAAAAGAGCGGACGCCGCCGTCAAACGTCTGGCGTCTTTCGCGAAGCCGCTCCTTCCCGCGGACTCGGACATGTTAGGTCCGGCGGAGTGCCCCATAGGAATTATGAATGACAATCACAGAAGACAGCTTATCCTCCGCGGTTCTTCAATGGGCGCGCTTCACGCAGCGGCGCGGGGAATTCTGGCTAAGTATGAAAAAGGCAGGGACGCGAGGGCGTATCTTGAGGTGGATATTGATCCTGTGAGTATGCTTTAGACGGCAAGAATTAATAATAACTATATTTTGTATATTGACAAATATAATATAAACAGGATATACCTATAATATAAGCTATTTAGGACGGAGGAAAAGAAAATGGATTTTTCTTTATATAGTTTTCTTGAAAATTGGGTAATTATTGCAAGCGTTATAGGAGGGGTTATAGTAATTTTGATTGTTATATCTGTTGTTATAAGAAATACAACAGGCAGCAGTTCAGTTTTAATATTACAGGAATTCAATTTTAATGAACATGAAGACGTATTTTTAGAAATTAAAGGCCGGGCATCCGGTTTTTGGAATTGGATAAAATCATTATTCAATAAAGCCCCGATAACCAGTTTTACCTGCAGTAAACGAATGTTAAAATATAACAAATTTAATATTCCTATGATAAAGGTTTCCTGCGTTACATCGGCAATGTTAAACACATTTCGTATAGTATTTCTTATTATGGGTATTATTTTTATTATCACGGAAATAGCTTTAACGCCTTCTGAAACAGCAATCAGAATAACTCTTATTATTATCGGCATTGCTCTTATCCTTTGTTCGTTTATTAAAAATAAAACTATGTATTTGGGCATTTACTTATATGAAAACAAACCTTTTTTAACACTTACTTTGAGAAAGGGCATAATTAACAGCATAGATAATGAGACATTTGAAGCGGCGGTTAATACTCTTACCAAAATTGTTTTGGCAAACTCTAACATGGTTGTTTTGGCAAACTCTAACAAGGTTGTTTAGGCATACATCGTGCTGGCACATGCCGAATAAATATCGTATACTGGCGTATGCACGAATACATAACCCAGGGAACCTGCGCGACAAAGATTCGCTTTAATATAGAAGACGGCAAACTGCACTCCGTAAAATTCGAAAACGGCTGCGACGGCAACCTAAAATCCATAGGTATTTTGCTTGAGGGCATGGACGCGGCGGAGGCTGTAAAAAAATTGAAAGGAGTGCGCTGCGGCAGCAAGAAGACATCCTGCGGCGATCAGCTGGCGAGAGCCGTAGAACAGTATTTATGAAGCTGCTCCTTCATTGCTGCTGCGCGCCCTGCTCTTCTTCGTGCCTGCCCGCTCTTCGCGCGGAGGGAATAGAACCCGATCTTTTTTGGTATAACCCTAACATTCACCCGTGCGGCGAATATTCATTGCGCCGCGATTGTTTGGTGAATTTTGCGGATAGCGAAAAATTAAAATTGAAAATGATTGATGAATACGGGCTTGAAACTTTTTTAAGCGAAGTATTTGTGCAGGACGGAGGACGCTGTTTAAAATGTTACGCCATTCGTCTTGAAAAGACGGCTCTTGCCGCGGCGCAGGACGGGTATAACGCTTTTTCGACAACTTTGCTTGTTAGCCCGTATCAGGATCATGACGCAATCAGGCGTATAGGCCTGGAAGCCGCGGCAAAACACGGGGTTGAGTTTTTTTACAGGGATTTCCGCCCTTTCTTCCGCGAGGGTCAGACAAAAGCGCGCGCCGCGGGATTTTACATGCAAAAATACTGCGGGTGTATTTTTTCAGAAGAAGAGAGTTTTAAGCAAAAAAAAGATAAAAAACAATCAAAAAACACGAATGAAACAAAGCGTACCTTACCCTCAAATGATGAACATATTTTTCAACGGTTAGAGTTGATCACAGGCAAGGAAGGGCTGGAAAAATTAAAAAACACTAAGGTTCTTGTCTTTGGATTGGGCGGAGTGGGAAGCTGGGCGGCGGAAGCCCTTGTCCGCTCCGGAATAGGGAAAATCGGCATTATTGATTCGGACACTATCTGCGCTTCCAATGTCAACAGGCAGTTGGAAGCCACTACCCTCTCTGTCGGCCAGCCAAAGGCGCAGGCGCTGAAAAAACGGCTTTTGGAAATTAATCCTGATTGCGAAATTACCGCTTATGACGAACTTTTCTGCCTTGAGAAAAAAGACCTCTTTGACATAGGAAGCGCGAATTATGTTATCGACGCGATTGACTCGCTCAAACACAAACTCGATCTTATAGAAACCGTCTGCAATTTAAAAATTACCCTCTTTTCTTCTATGGGAATGGCGCTTAAAATAGATCCGTCTATGGTTAAAATAACCTCGTTTTGGAAAACTACGGACTGCCCTCTGGCGCGGCTTGTCAGGCAGGGGTTAAGAGAACGCGGCTTTTCTTCGGATTTTACCGTTGTGTACAGCGCGGAAAAGCCTATCCGCGCCGAAGACGCGCCTGTGGAGGCGCCTGCGGCGGCGTTGGAGTCTTCGTCCGTACTCACGCGCAGCGCGAAGCATGTGAACGGAAGTGTCGTAACCGTTACGGCGACGGCGGGGCTTTTTCTCGCTAACCTTGTGTTACGCGACGTTACGGGGGTGTGATGGGCGGCAGATTTTTCCGAAAGACGGACGCGGGCGAGCTTGTAAAAAAACTCGTTGTTAAAATGATAATGGAACGCTCGTTAATACGCGAAGGCGACCGTGTCCTTATCGCGGTTTCCGGCGGCAAGGATTCCACAGTTCTGGCGTGGGCGCTCTCCTCTATCCGCCCGGCGCTTAAATTTAACTATGAACTTGCAGCGCTTCACATTTCCACGGACTTTTGCTTTTGCTGTAAAAAGACAGCCCTTTCGGAAAGGCTGGAAGAATGGAATATTCCCTATAACGATCTTTATGTGCCTGTTATAGGCAGGCTTAAAGAAGGCAGGAAGATGAACTGTTACTGGTGCTCCACGCAGAGGCGGACTGAACTGTTAAAGTACGCGGTGGAAAACGGTTTTAATAAAATCGCATTAGGCCATCATCTGGACGACATTGTTGAAACTTTTTTTATGAATATGTGCGCCAAAGGTACGTTACTCGCAATGCCGGTTCTGCTCAATTACAGAAAATATCCCGTAAGCCTTATCCGTCCGCTTGCCTTGCTGGAAGAAAAACAGGTAATTGCCTGCGCCGCGCGGCAAAACATTTTAAAGAACGCCTGCACCTGCCCCTACGGACAAAATTCAAAACGCCGCGACATCCGAAGCCGCATAGCCGAGTTTACATCAGGCAAGGATTCAGGCGACATTAAGCGGCGTATTTTGCAGGCCTTAGGCGATGGGAAGATAGATTTTTTAAAGGAATAAAGAAGAACCTCACGCAGAGGCGCGGAGGCGCAGAGGACGCAAAGTTGTTGAATGATAAATTATCTTATTCCTTTCATAATCTTTGTTATTAATATAATATATCTTTTATAACGAAAATCTATCGGACATAAACTCTGCGCCTCTGCGTCTCTGCGCCTCTGCGTGAAGTCTTAGCAAAAAAAAGCCTGACCAGAGCGGCCAGGCTTTTATCTATTTACCGGTTTTAATTATCACTATGGATAAAGAGAAGTTCTTTCATCTAAGACTTCCTTCCCTCCGGCTTTCTTCCATTCTTCGATGCCTTTATCCCAGACTTTGTTAAAATCCGAGGGTTTTACCTTAATTGCCTGCGCCAGCAAGTCATCGGCTTTTTCACGTAAATCGCCTGAGTATTGGTTGACTTTTGTGGTCGCCTGCCATACCGCCGGTCCTCTTGCGTCTTTTACAGCGGTTACATAAGCGTTAGAAATTACATCCGGAGAAAAACTGCCGTAGCTTAAGCCCAAAACCGTGGCGTTTTTCGCGTCGCTTCCCAATTCAACTCCGTTCATGGGTATTGTTATGTCAATATTGTTCGGTGAATTCATAAACCACTGGTGCTGGGGAGGCATAACCTGGGTTTGAGGAACGCCGTTTACCAGTTTGTGGTTCACGCCTTCCTGCCCAAGCTGCAGGAAAGTATAATTTTCCGGTTTTGAGAGCCAGTTAAGATATCTTAAAGCGGAGTCTTTATTCGGCGAGGATTGGGGAATAAAAATCCTAAGGCCGGGTTTGTCCATTACAGACTTGTTAACTGTAATGCTAATCGGAATATATTCGGCGTTAGGCACGTTCTTTTTAAGGTCAAGAAGAATATTCATATCCGTTCTGTAAATGAAATCCCAGTTTTGGCAGAAAGAACCGACAACGCCGCTCTTTATCATATTGTAAAAATCATCCGCGGTTGTCATTAACGGGAAATCTTTATAAATAAGCCCTTCGTTGTACCATTTATTCATTTCCTTAACGCCGTTTTTGAAACCGGGCATAGTGATAAAACGATCCGCGACTGTGTTTATCCAGCGGTCCCTGTCGGTCATTTTAGGATCAAGGTAATTGTTGATAAAGTCCGCGAGACCCCAGCGGACATCTTCATTAACGCCGAGGGGTACGACTTTGTTCTTTCCAACTTTACCCGGATCTTTATCTTTGAACGCTTTTAACGCCTGATAAAATTGACCGATGTTTTGGGGAACAGGCATTTTAAGCGTATCAAGCCAGTCCTTGCGGATAAAAACATTTCTTTGGGCAATAGCCGTGCGGTAACTGACAACTGAATAAAGTTTTTTTGTCTTGGGATCCTGATCGCGGTAAACTAAATCTCT
>Ga0268262_10000133_pt1 | contig 93460 bp, 88 predicted proteins | sample TergutNc150P3_FD_190354 | JGI IMG/M metagenome (GOLD analysis project Ga0268262, IMG submission 190354) | Nasutitermes corniger P3 segment gut microbial community from laboratory colony in Florida, USA - Nc150 P3 (SPAdes) (version 2) | ecosystem: Host-associated > Arthropoda: Insects >... | reverse complement strand
ATTTGTGAATTCGTCCAGCAGAGATTTTTTCTCTTTTTTTGATGCCTTTTGATAACGTGGTTTATATTCCCTCGTTACCGCCCTTTTTTCTTTCATGTTTAACCCCATTCGGATACCCTCCTCGCGGCATCCTTAGTTTAATTTGGGTAACATTTTCTATTTGAGGCATAACCTGTTTTCGGTAACATTTTTCTTGAGGCAACGCGAAGGCTTGACTAATTCCTTATGTAGTATATAATTAGCGTATAAAAGGCATACAAGAGGATTAGTCAAGGATTGGGTGTCAGAATTTAATATGTATTCTTTCATTATAAATCAAAAACCGCCTTAAACGGTTATCTTTTTCCGCAGTATTCATAATTTAATCACAAGGAGTCATGCCCGCTTTGTGATATTTATGGCTTTCTGTGGGTAAAGTTTAGCTATTTAGGGCGGAGTTGTTGATTTTGTTTAATTAAGGTGTCAATTACGCCGTGTTACCACTGTTGCGTTTATTTTACGATTTGGTAAACGATATTGTATTTGTAATAGCCAAGATAGATCTGACACATGTTGAATAAAAAGGATAATAAACCAATAAGGAGCAGAAGATTCATGTGTCAGATCAAGTCTTGGCGCACAACTTAACCCATGTGGGTTGTCAAACTTAATTTAATACTATTACAGTTAAGGTGTTTCCTGAAACAGTAGCTGTACCAAATGCACCACCGCCAGTACTTACAAAAGTTGCATTATTACCATCTCTAGTATAGGTACCATGATCAAAGGAATCTCCTCCCATAGTACAAGACCAATCTGTATTATTAGGTACTGTTATAACGAAAGATGTTCCCTGATATGTACCTGACCAAGTGGCCACAAATGGATTAGTTTCGCTAGTGGTCCCGCCCTTAGAAAGAACCACTTTATTTGATGGTTCTTCATCTTTGTCTTTGCAGGATACTGCACTAAACCCGATTACCGCTATTAGAGCGATAATCCCTAATAATTTAAGTGTATTTTTCATATATACACCTCCTATTTGCGTTTTCACCTCTTATGGAGGTATGTCCGCCGGCAATGTATACAGCTCATGACAGAACTGATTAGCTCAAAAAAGCCCTTCTAACTTGCAAAATCTGTTCAGTAAAGAAGGAAAGTCCATTTTTCCGCCGGTAACCTTTTTTGAGGATTTTCTTGAATTCCTACTCAAAAAGAAGAAGAAAATACAAGAAAACTATCTAATACAGTATAAATACTACTTATTACACAGTTTGTCAAGTAAAAGAAGGTAATTATAATTACCTAAGAGATAGGCAAATAGGCAGTAATAATGGCAAATGTAAAGGAAATTCTGGCTCAAAATTTGAAAGAAAACAGGCGGAGGCTCGGTATTACACAGCCTGAATTAGCTGAACGGGCTGGTTTATCTACTCATTATCTTGGCATGATTGAGATAGCCCGCAACTTTCCTACTGCTGATGTACTGGAACGGTTGGCAGTAGCATTGGGCATTAACTCCAATGAATTGTTTTCTGTAGCAGTTTCTCCTGAAAGAGCTATAGAACAACTGCAACAGGCTATTTTGGATAAGTTTGATAAAAAGCTGGACAATCTAGATCAAACGATTGAAAGTGCTTTAGACAAGGCTATAGAAAAACATTGCGAAAATTCCCTTTTATTAAAAGAGAGGGAGTAAAAATTAACTAGACTCCTGTCTTAAAATTTGCGGAATTACTCGCTGTCGTAAGTTAACAGTGTAGTAACAGGCGTGGGTTCCAGGATTTGCCGGTAATTAAGGAAGGGAAGTCCTACGATGCCAAAAAATTCAGGAACTTCCGCGCCGCCTTCTACAAGCAGTGAGCGGGCTGCGTTTAACGTTCCTCCGGTTGCAATTAAATCGTCTGTAATAAGCACCCGTTTTCCTCTCGGAACATCGGCGCTGTGAACTTCAATTTCCGCCTGCGCGTATTCAAGATCGTATTTTTTTGAAAGGGTAACGCCTGGCAGCTTTCCTTTTTTTCTGATTGGTATAAGCGGAATACCCATAACAGCGGCGAACGGAGCGGCAAATAAAAAACCTCTGGCTTCTATGGCTGCAACAGCGTCTATTTGTTTACCTTTGAAAATTTCAACCATTTTATCAATGCAATACTTAAAAGCTTTCGGAGCCGCAAGGACGCTTGTAATGTCATAAAAAAGAATTCCCTTTTTCGGAAAATCAGGAACTTTTCTGATATAATCATCCAAATTAAAAGCAGCCATATTATACTCCTTTCATCAGAAATATCGCGCCTGTGGCACGCAGTTTAAGGATTATTTCAATAATTTATTTAACCAGTTTTCAATTATTGATTTTTTTTCTTCGTTTTCCGTTAAAAGCAGCGGTTCGCCCAAGTCCGCCTCGCTGTCTTTTACTATGCCGCGAAGATACTGAAGCGCGTTTTCATTGGTTGAGAAGATGCCGCATTTTCTTGAGGCAAGGTTGATATGTGAAAATAAATCTTCAAGATAGGCAAAGGATTTATGTCCCGGATTTTCACAACCCAGAAAAAAAATATCCGCAGGCAAAAGATCGGTTCCGGCGAAATTTTCAGCAGTACATATTTTTACGTTAAATTCTGTAAGCGCGTCAGAAATTATTTTTGCAGGTGATTGAATTATTTCCGCCGCATCTGTAATAATTAACGCTTTTTTTCCAACACTCACAAAATTATCCTATATGTTAAAATGTATGATGTCAATTATTAGCCTCAGTACCCATTCCCTCAACAGAATAATTTACAATGATCCAGTAATTATCCCTTTTTTCAAGGTAATATGTATAGCGCCTCAGCTCAGTATAGTTTATCATACGGAATTTTAATAGAACGGTTACAGTCCCTTCGTCGTTATTGTAGACAGTCCTTAAAATATCAAATGTTGTGGGTATTACACTGATGTCTCCGTCAATCGTTGAATTTTTCAGGTCTGTTCTGTATTGGGCAACCATACGCCTTCGGCCTTCTTCATTTTCCGCAAGCCATTTGCGTTTTTGAAGAGTATCGCGTGAAAGCATTGCTTCAAGGTCGAGGTACAGAAAAAACCTTTCCCATTGGGATTGTTGTCTTGCTGTGAGCATATATGCGACTACTTCATCAGGCGGAAGCCTCTGCTTTACAAGGACGGCTCCTGTTGCAACGTCCATTTCAAGCGGGATACCGTTATTGTCGTAAAAAACGGCAGGACGCAGGGAGAGATTTAGATAGTTGGATTCCTTTACAGGAACAACAGTAGACCTTATTAGTTCCGGGTAGATTTTTGCGCGTACCCTGAAAGAACCCGGTTGGCTGAAACTTACATAATCGCGCAGATCTTCCACAATTGAAAAAGATTCGCCTGCTTCAAGGGTAATTTCACGGAAATAAATCTGCTGATACTGAGTCCGTTTGCGGACAAGTGAGTCCGCTTCGGGAAGCTGGCGGTTTGTCATTGTTCTTACGTCAAAGTCAATAGAAAAAGCCCTGTCGTCCGCAAGTTTGAAACGGTACGGATAGGGGCTGTTATTGGCTATTGTTACTTGTACATAAATTGGCTCTGTTTGTACATAATAAATACGCCTGTCATAAAACCGTATGTTGAATTCAAGTTCACCCCTGGAAGCTCCGCCGAAAGCGGATGATTCTGATATGTCTAAAGCACAGAGAAGGGAAAGACCGGAACTTCCCAAAAGAATTACCAGCATTATAAATCGATATATTTTTTTCATTGCGCTTCCTTAAGGTTTACATATTTCGTGTCTGTTTGATATTGACACGATATGTAGAAAATAAACACACTTCTATAATATAGTAATCGGCAGATTTGTATGAATACCTTATCCTTTCATAAACTTTTGGAAAAAATAGGCAGTTCAAAACCTGTCCAAAGTCTTTATTCCGCGGTAAAAAACGGGGATTTTCCGATAGAAATTGAAGGCAGCGAAGGCGCGTTTTCAGCGCTTCTTGCATCGCGGGTTTTTCCCGCTGCCGGCGGGAGGGTTTTTATTGTTGTTCCGCAGGAAAGCGATGCGGAAGAATTTGCCGTTAATTTAGCCTCCTCAGGCATTCCATGCATGAAATTTCCATGGTGGGGGACGGCTCCTTATAGGGAACTTGCCCCGCTCTCGGCTGTTTTTGCGGAAAGGATAAAAGTCTTAAGTGAGATGGCGTTCGGAAAACCCGGTATCGTCATAATCCCTGAGAGGGTGTTTCTCTCTCCGCTGCCTCCTTCTGAGTATATAAAAAGTCTTCTTGTTTCCCTTGTACCGGGCGGCAGTATTGATACTCTTGCCCTCGCAAAAACATTGATTTCATACGGGTACACCCGTGTGCCCCGCGTACAGGTTCAGGGGGAGTTTGCCCTGCGCGGTGAAGTGCTGGATATTTTTATGGGCGCCGATTATTCGTCTGCGGGAACGGAGGAAGCGTACAGGGTTCTTTTTGATTTTGACACAATTGAATCAATCAAACAGTTTGATCCGGCTCTACAGGGAACGGGCAGCGTGAAACTTTCACAGCTTGTTATCCGCCCGATGAAGGAAGTTGTCTGGACAGATGAAAGAATCGAAGCGCTGGAAAAAAATCTTGCATCCTTTAAGGAATTTTCAGACGGAGGAAAGTCTGTAATAGAAGGATTGATTACTCACCGAAGCGTGCAGGGCGAGGAGATGTTTTATCCGCTTGCTTTTGAAAAAGCGGGGAATGTGCTTGACTATCTTGACGTTTCGGGAACACTGATTTTGATAGACAGGGAGCGTCTTGAAAACGCTCAAGGAAGTCTGGAGCGGGAATATCAGGGACTTTATATGCGGTCAAAAAGAGAAGGCCGTGAATATCCCCTGCCTGAACGCGTACTGCTTGATTTTACAATGACGACGGAAATTTTCAAAAAGAAATCAGGCTCCCGTATTATCTCTTTTAAATCGATCAAGGGTGAACAAAAACCTGAAACTACCAATATTGAACTTTCCTGCGAACCTTCGCGCAGTTTTTTCGGCAACATAAATTACCTGAAGGAAGAATTCGCGGCGCTGTTTAACGGCGGCTGGCAGATTGCCGTAGCGGCGGAATCGGAAGTGCAGGCTGATCGTATACAGAGAATACTCGATCCCCATGATTCGCTTTTTATGATGTCCACTCCGCTTACAGCCGGTTTCATACTTCCTGATATCAAATTTATGCTGATACAGGAAAACGAAATTTTCGGCAGAAGGAAAAGACCGCCGCGCTCATTAAAAAATGTGCGTTCAAGCCCAATTGATACATTTGTTGAACTTAACCCCGGCGATTACGTTGTCCATGTAAATCACGGTATCGGCCTTTTCAAAGGCATTGAAAGACTTAAAGCGCTGGGACATGAGAGGGATTACATTCACCTTGAATACGCGAACGAGGAGACGGTGTTTGTGCCTGTTGAGCAGGTTAACCTTGTCCAACGCTACATTGGCAGCGAGGGTCAGCCGCCGCGGCTTGACATACTTGGTTCAAAGAGTTGGGAGAACCGCAAAAACCGGGTAAAAAAATCTGTAGAGGATATTGCCGAGAAACTGATTGAGTTGTATTCAAAACGCAAGAGGGCGCAAGGATATGCTTTTCCCGAAGATACCGAATGGCAGACAATGTTTGAAGCGGCTTTTCCTTTTGAAGAAACGGAAGACCAGCTGCGCTGTATTGAAGAAATAAAGCAGGACATGGAAAGCTCATCGCCGATGGACAGGCTAGTCTGCGGTGATGTCGGCTACGGAAAAACCGAAGTCGCGATCCGCGCCTGCTTTAAGGCTGTAATAAGCGGCAAGCAATCGGCTTTTCTCGCGCCTACGACAATTCTTGTAGAGCAGCATTATGAGAATTTTCTGGAAAGATTTTCCAGCTTTCCGGTAAATGTCGCAATGCTTTCACGTTTTGTAGACAGAAAAAAAACGCGCGTTATTCTGGAAAAGCTTAAAAAAGGAGAAATTGATCTGCTGGTCGGGACCCACAGGATTATCCAGCGTGATGTGCAATTCAAGAATTTAGGCCTTATCGTAATAGATGAGGAACAGCGGTTCGGCGTAAAGGACAAGGAACGGCTCAAGGAGTTAAAGACAAATGTTGACTGTCTGACTCTTTCCGCCACTCCTATACCGCGCACGCTTCACATGAGTCTTGTAAAAATACGCGATATGAGTCTTTTGGCGACAGCGCCTCCGGGACGTCATCCGATAGAAACATTTGTAGATGAATACGACGATAAAAAGATAATAACAGCAATCCGACGCGAGGTTGAAAGGGGAGGGCAGGTTTTTTTTCTTCATAATCGTATTGAAACCCTGAAAGACACGCGTTACAGACTGGAAAAACTTCTTCCTGAAATGCTGATTGAAACGGCGCACGGACAAATGGACGCGCAGGAACTTGAAGATGTTATGCGCCGTTTTATTCACGGCGGTTTTCATGTTCTTGTTTCCACTACGATTATTGAAAACGGAATTGATATTCCAAATGTAAATACGATAATCATAGACCGCGCCGATATGTACGGGGTTTCCCAGTTATATCAGCTAAGGGGAAGGGTAGGGCGTTCGGATCGCATAGCCTACGCGTATCTTTTTTATCCGGAGCAGAAGTCCCTTTCCGAGATTGCGATGAAAAGGCTCCAGACAATTTCTGATTTTACGGAACTTGGCTCTGGTTTTAAAATCGCGATGAAGGACATGGAAATACGGGGAGCGGGAAACCTGCTTGGCCGTGAACAATCGGGGGACATTTACTCGGTCGGGTTTGATTTATACGTGAGACTTCTGGATGAAGCCGTAAAGCGGCTTGAAGACTCAAATTACGAATCTGATACGGAGACATTTCTGGAATTGGAATATTCAGGCTTTATTCCCGATTCATATATAGATTCTCCGCAGGAAAAAATGGAAATCTACAAGATGATAGCCGCTATCACGGACAAGGACGAGCTTGAACGGGTTTACTCAAGTCTTCTTGACCGTTTCGGCCCCTTGCCTGACGCTGCGGCTTCGCTCCTTTCGTTAGCTGAAATCAGAATAATCTGCCGCGAGCTTGCCGTTTCTTCGCTTAAGGAAAGAGGCGGCATTGTAAGAATTGAATTTGCCAAAGTTTCCCGTATTAAGGTTGACAGGTTCCTAAGGCTTATGCAGGAATCCGCCGGCAAGGTAAGACCGGATCCGAAAAAGCCCAATGTTGTCATACTTGAAACCGGAAATATCGGATTACAGGAAAAAAGCGAATTTATAAGAGAGAAATTGTCGTTGATGACTTGAGCATACTTTTACGTAACTATCTCTTGCAGCGCAGGGCAAAGCCATTGCAGCCGTTAGATGGTGTGGACTTTCTTTACGGAGGCTCTGGACTCGCCTTTTTTGAATCCACACCAATACCGCCGTCAAGGTCTTTGCCCTGCCCGCTCTGTAATATTAGACTTATTTGACAACTTGGTTAGTTGTCTCACAAGTCTTGGCTATCACACTTGATCGTAATCCATGATTGCCTGATCATAGTCGTTTTTATTGCCATATGCATTGCTACGATAGAAATACAATTCCGCATTATTGGGTTCTAACTCTAACTGTATTGCCTCACTAAAATAAAAAATAGATTTCTCAAAGTCCCCATCATTATGGTACGCACGACCAAGCTTAATACATTCCTTAACGTTATATTCCATTGCAAGAGGATCGGATATACAAGTCGCAAGAGTCATCTTTGAAACAAAATCAATCTTCATCTTTATCCCCTTCATTTCTTTAATATTACGATAATTTCAATAACCATTTATTTATTCTTCATCTAACTTAATTTGGAGACCAAATCTTCAAGGTTCTTATATGCTTTAGGGCTTTTATACTCTTCACGAAGAAAACAAATAACTTTTTCTAGTTTCTTGTACCATTCTACGGTAAGAGTAGCCCCTACCATTTCTTTAAATACTTTGATATCATAAATATTTGTTTGTAAACCGACAGCAAATCTTTCCATGCAAGATAAATATTCGGTTATTGCATATTTTATATCCAAATTGTTTAGTCCTTTAATATCATCAGGATTAATGTCTTGACCTTTTGGAAACCTTTCATCTAATTTTTTTAATGAATCAATAAAATCCTTACGAATGTTATTATAAAATTCAATAGTCGCTTGCTTTTTCCCTTTTCTCATTATGAACCATTGCCACCCCGCAACAACGACGCCCAAACAAACAAACAAGTCAACGTATTCTTTCGACAGCTCGACTATTTTTTTAAGGATGCACATTAAAATACCCATAATTAAAACCTCCATCTAAGACTAAATTCACCAGATCGCCTTGCACTAATATTTTACCATTGACCGTCAATTTTTATCCGTCTTGGGATTCGCTTTTTATTCATACGTTTCCCCTATCCCTCAAAACGATAAACCGATAACCTCAATTTTCCCTCCCACAATCCTTGCATTTCTTTTTGAAAAGGCTGCCTAGTTTGCCGTCGCAGTATTTGCATATATCTTTCCACTTACAAACTAGCTCTTCAGGAATATGGCCAATGTCCCGCCAACTCCCGGTATCGCACTGACATTTGTATTTTCTCCAACCGCAACCACCGTACCGTTCGCTTTCAGTCCGGTTGTATGACTCCCAATAGAAACATATACTTTATACTTAGCAATCCGCTCGTGTACTTCCGCCATTTTAATCCTTTATCTTCGTGTCCATGTAGTGCTGTTTTCATCGGGTCGTGTGTAGGTTCCCGCTCTTTTGCCGTTATTATCATAAGCGCCATTAAATCCGGTGTTTTCCCCAAGTATTCCGTTTGTATTCCCGTTACTGCCAAGTTTAACATTTGCCCCAATTCTGACACTTGTTATAGGGTTATCTGCAAACGCACTAAATCCAATAGATGTAACACTGTTGGAAATAATAATATTGGTTAATGAGTTATTTTCAAACGCCATATCCCCGATTGAGACAACGTTATTGCCAATGGTAATATCAGTCAGTTCATTTCGATAGAACGCTGCTGGCCCAATAAATGTAACACTGTTGGGAATGGTAACCTTCGTCAATGTGTTATAAGAGAACGCGCCTCGCCCAATAGATGTAACGCTATTGCTAATGGTAACACTAGTCAGTCTGTTGCTCCTAAACGCATTTTCTCCAATTGTGGTAACGCTATCGGGAATTACAACGCTGGTCAGTTCGTTGTCATAAAACGTATTTTTTCCAATTGTGGTAACACCGTCAGGAATGGTAACATCAGTAATTTCTTTTCCAGAAAATGCGTTATCTCCGATCTCTGTGACACTGGTGCCCTTTTCGGTTGAGGGGATAACTACTTCTTTTTTCCCACTATACCCAGTAACAGTAATTGTTCCTTGATCATTCTGTTGAAATTTAAATAAACTTCCTGTCAGTCTGTAAGCAATAAATAAGACTGCCGCTACAGCAATCACGGCAGCTAAAATGCCTGTGATTTTTTTCAATATCTTTTCGCGTTTGGCTTCGGCCTCCTTGCGCTCTTGCTCTTCACGGGCTTTCTGTTTCTGTTGTTCAATGCGCTCTTTATACACACAGTACTGGTTTTTATCCGCTCCCAGTTCAAGCAGCAGTTTAACAAGATCATTATTTTCTACATCGTAGGCGTTAATAAGAGGGCATGTTTTGTTGCCTGAATATTCATTGATATCGGCTCCCAGTTTATGCAGAAGACGAATCAAATTATAAACAGTATCTGTACCGTGTTTTCTGCTTAATTCATTGAAGTTACACACCGCATAGTTGATTGGAGTCTTTTTATCAATATAGTTCTGCCCTGTAAGCAGTAAGCCCTGCGCGGCATATGTTTCAAAAAGATCGGACATCCCCGGACAGAAATCAATAAAATATTTTAATGCGTCCCAACTGTTGCCGCCAAGCTCTTTGTATGAAAGAAACGGCAATAAGCCCAGTAAGAAAAACTGTTCCAGTATGCTGAAATTATTGAACCCATCCGTTGATTTGAGATTATCCCCGTATATATCGGACAGCCACACAAGCAGAACGGAATCCTTTTCATTTACAGCTTTTTTTATTAGGGCTATCTGACCTGCATCCTTCTCTTTCTTTAGTTCATCAGGGCTTTGATAATATTTCGTCCCTATGGTTATGCCGTCGTCTCCCTGTAATTTTAAATATACTAACGCGAGCGCACGTTTAGGGGAGTATTCCTTAAAGTATTTGCAGAAAGTATCAGCCGCTTCCTTACCCTGTGCGCCTTCGGCGGCTTCAAGGTACAGGTACAGGTTCGCGTTAGGCTTTTTCAAGTCTTCCATGTAATACGCGGATTCTGCCATTATTGCGTTTGCCATGTCTTCGGCAGTTCTGCATATTTTTCCGCTTTTGCTCTTGAACGGTATCTCAGGATCAAGGACAAGTACCGAGCTGTAAAGCCCAGCGTCTTTGTCTTTAGCATACTGCGACATGATGTTCTGGATTGAATTGTAAAGCATTAAATCACCGGCTTTCTTCAACCACTCTTTTATTATGCCGTCATACAGGCAGGTCTTCCCTATGTCGGGATATTTTTCCATAAGAGCCGCAAGTTCTTTGGGGCTTTCGGCGGATTCGTTAGCTGAAAACTTTAACGGATCATAAACCGTGCTTGCTTTTACAGAAGCTTTGGATTCAACTAAAAGGGCTTCGCCTATAAGCCATTTTCTTACCTGTTCGTTTCCCCATCGGTCTTTCCGCTTCGGCTTGATAAGCCCTTTTATTAACGCCGCGTAATCGTCAGGCATGTCAATCGGTAAATCTACTTCTTCATCATTGATCAAAGAATCACGCTTACCCGCCTTTACGCCCTTAAACGGTTTCTCGCCCAGCCAGAGTTCTATCATCGTTATCCCAAGAGCGAAATAATCTACTGCCGGCGTTGCCATTACATTAGTGTTGTTTCCTTTGCGCGCCAGTTCAGGCGCGGCGTAAAGGTCTGTAACGCTGGCGGTTACTTCGACTTCTTCATCATAACCTTTCATAATGCTTGAAATGCCGAAATCGGCGAGAACTATTGATGTTTTGCCATCGTCCTTGAAATATATATTTTCCGGCTTTAAGTCCTGATAAATTACCTTATAAAAACCGTGTAGCTGTTCAAGACCTTCGGTTATCATCTTTACGATGTTTTTTATTTTAGTCGTGTCGTGTATAGCGCCGTTGGTTTTCAGGTACTGGTCAAGGGTGTCGCCTTCGGCGTACTCCATGATTTCAAAATCCTGGTCGTTATAACTTCCAAAGTCGTATATTTTTACAATCCTGTCCTTGGGGTTATTTTTAATTTTGGTTATAACTTCTTTCGCTGTATCGCTTAACGGCGTATTGGGTTTGTAGTGTTTCAGCGCGTAAGGTTTGCCGTCTATAATTACCTTATAAACAACCGCTTCGCCTGAACTGCCTCTGATCATTTTGTCTATTACGCAGTCTTTGCCGTTTAAAACTATGGTCTGTCCCGAAGTAAAAACAACTCCTGTTTTTTTGGTACTTGTCTTAGCTGCCTCCATTCTGGCTGTACCTTCGTCCATACGGGCAGTTCCTTGTTCGTCGTTCATTCTTTCTGTACTCATTTTTCTTTATCCTTTACTTTTATAGTAATGATTGAAATATTATCCTTTCCACTGTTGTCTTTTGCGAGTGTTAACAGTTTTTCTGTGGCTTCAATCTCTTCGGCATCCGGTAACATAAGCGTATCGGAAATTACATCGGGAGGAACAAGATCGTGCAAACCGTCCGAAGATAAAAGGTATATGTCGCCGTTCATGAAGGGCTGATCGATTTCCTCAAATTCGATGAACGCGCTGTTTCCGCCTCCCAACGCATTGGTGATTATATTTGAAGGAGCGTCAGGGTTCCCGCCCGATTCCTTAAGTGAGTGGTCTATCGTAAGTCGGCGCAGACCGCCGTTACGCAGAAGATAAATCCTCGAGTCTCCGGCATGGAAACGGAAAACTTTATTCCGGTAAACAAAAAGCCCAGCTATGGTGCTTCCCATTCCCTGTGACATTACATTATGGGTTTCCTGAGTATATACATTGAATACTTCTTTTAATTCCTGATTGTTCAAATCATCAGGAATTTTTTCAAGAACTTCCTTTAGCCTGACCAGCGCCATTTCGCTGGCCGCTTCTCCTCTGTCCAGTCCGCCTATTCCGTCCGCTATTGCTATTACTGTTCTTTTATCGGCATCAAATTCTTTCTGCCTTGATCCGTCCCGGAACATTTCGTCATTAAGCAGGATCATGTCTTCGTTGTTTGGCTTTTTTAAGCCGATGTCGCAAACGCCGTAAACGGAAAGAATTGTTTTCATATTCGCGTTGTCCCGCCTCCGGCTGTATCAAATGTTACCAGTAATTCGACATCGGCGATTTTTATTGTTGCGCCGTTCGCGAGCGGGTAGAGCGCATTGGGAACAAGCGCCGTTCCGTTGTAAGTTGTGCCGTTAGTGGAACCCATGTCCTGAATATGCCAACCTGCGGCGGTTTTAACGATTTTACAATGCGTGCCTGATACATAGTTGAAGCGTCCAAAAATACTCGCAAAGGGGCCGTTCTTGCGCCCGATTATATCACCGTCTCGCGCTTCGATCATTATACCGTGTATTTGGGACGTAAGTTTTATTTTGTCGCCGTTTACGGTGCCGCCGCTGTTTGCACCGCCGGAGGAGCCGCCGCTTTGCGGTACCGGCTGCATACCCGGAGTCTGAACTGTTGGCGCGGGGGTGCCGCCTGCTGCCGGTACCAATTCTTTTCCGTCAAATATACAGCGCTTTCCCTTGCCGGGACGCCCGCATACCGAGCAGACCAGTATTTGCTCCCCGCATTGATCGCAATAACGGGAATCATCATCTATTGTTTCTTTGCATGATGGACATTGCATACTATTACTCCTATACGGTCATATCCAAATCTTCCGGGCGCATAATTAATATTTCGCGCTTGAGTTCTTCTTCGGGTTTCTTCATGGCAAGCACCCTTACGGATACATTCTCCCTTGTTTTGTCAAATAATTGCCTTACCGTGCGGGCATTGGCAAACTGGGCGTTTCTTCCTCTATATAGATTATCCAGCCTTTTCTGCAACGCTTCGTCAAAGCCGGGGGCAAATTCAATTTTTCTCTTTTTGCACATCCCTATAAAGATTTCCCGCATTTCGGACGTGTTGTAGTCGTCAAAGTTGATGTAATCCGAAAACCGCGACTTAAAACCGCTGTTAGATGCTAAAAACTCTTCCATCTCTTTGGTATAGCCGGCGGCTATAACAACAAATTTGCCCCGGTCATCTTCCATCCGTTTAAGGAGCGTGTCCACCGCTTCCTGCCCGAAACTGTCCTGCGGACCCTGTTTCAGCGAGTATGCTTCGTCTATAAAAAGGATGCCGCCCATAGCGTTGTCGCACTGCTGCGCCACCAGCTTGGCTGTCTGGCCCAAATATGATGCCACCAGTTTCCCCCTGTCCGCTTCTATCAAATTGTTGGTGGGAAGCATGCCTACGGCCTTGAACACGTCGCCCATTATCCGCGCGACAGTCGTTTTTCCCGTGCCGGGGTTGCCCGTAAAAACAAAGTGCTTGGCAAGCGTTTCCGTTTCGCCGGTAAGTTTTTGGGCCTGCAAAGAATTACTTATCTTTGTTACCGCGTCCTTGACCGATTTAAGCCCCACAAGCTCGTTGAGGTCTTTAAGCGCCTCGTCAATGGAAACCATTTTATCGGCGGTCGTGCCGGGAATATCGTTTGGGAGAAATGTAAGGGTGTCTTCTTTGGACAAGGAAGCAATATCCGCCGAGGACAAACGTTCCGCCTGATTCTTCCTCGCTTCGTCCAAAAGATTCCTCGCTTCCCTTCCGTTGGCAAAGTCTTTGGTTTTGCGCGCGCACCTGTCTTTGAAGAAAGCGACAACCTTAACGCTTGTCTGCGGCACTACTATGAAGCGCTGTTTTTTGGCAAGGGATTCAAATATCGCCGCGAGTTCTTCAGGGCTGTAATCTTCAAGATTAAAATATTTTGTAAACCTGCTTTTTAAGCCTTCGTTAGCTGTAAGGAATTTTTCCATCGGGCTTTTGTATCCGGCAACGACAACCATGAACTTGCCACGGTCGTCTTCCATCCGTTTAAGCAGGGTATCGATACATTCCTGGCCGAAACTGTCGCTGTCATTTTGTTTTAACGTGTACACTTCGTCAATAAAGAGTATTCCTCCCGCCGCCTGATCGCAGGCGTTGTTGGTAAGGGGCGCGGTCTGGCCCACGTAACCCGCGACCAGCTTGCTTCTGTCCACTTCAACAACATGGCCGGAATCCAGCAAGCCCAGCCCTTCGAATATTTTTCCAAGCAGCCTTGCCACCGTGGTTTTGCCGGTGCCCGGATTGCCGGTAATGACAAAATGCTGGGCGGGTTTGTCCGTCTTGATGCCTTTCTTTTCCATTTCGGCGATCTGGTTCAACTGCGTGTAAAGGCTTTTGATTTCTTTTTTTAACGCGGCCATGCCGATAATAGCTTCAAGCTCCGCCATGATTTCCTGTATGCTTTTCTTTTCTTCAACCTGTCCTTGTATATCATCAGGCAGGATTATTTTATCGGAAGCCTTTCTCAGGTAGTAACGGCCCGTTATCGCCTGGGCTTCTTTAATGGCAAGATAGCCGTTTACGGATTTAATGTTGTTGTCGGGCTTCTTTAGTTCCTTGTAGAGGTAACGGAACCGCTGGAGGAGTTTTTCGGAAAATTCGGAGTTGAATGTAAAATCTTGTTTTTTCAATTCGTTCTCGGTAATTTTAACATACTGTTCGGGCGTGTAATCGGTGATAATAAATATCTTTTCAAAACGGTTGACAATTTGCTTGTTAGCCGATTCGGAGCTTTTTACCATTTCCCGCAGGCCGACGGAAAGGCCCGCCATAAGCACGACAGGGTCGTCCTTGTTGGCGTCCATCGCGTCAATGAAATGGGAAAAAGCCGGCACTGCCTTGCCTTCGGAATCAAGGAGCTTTTGGGCGTTGTCAACAAATAACATTCCGCCTTTTGCTTTTGAAAAAAGATTGTCAATATCTTTTTTGGACATTCCGTTGAGACTCGCGCCGTCCGCTTTTTCCGGCTTGCCTTTTGTGATCATGCCGAATTTAAAAAACAGATCGGCAATGAGATTGGAGATGAGCGTCTTTGCGGTGCCGGAAGCGCCGATGATGATTGTGTCGTAAGGGAAACGACTGCCTTTATTGCTCTGTTTCATACCTTCAAGGATCGCCTGCAATTCGGATAAATCTTTTTTTATTTCATCAAGCCCTACAAGTTGATCAATAGAAGATAGATCGGAAGAAAAATCAGGAGAAGAACCAAGGCTGGCTGTGGTTTCCGCATTGGTTATCGCGGTACCGCACTGTTTACAAAACTTTGCGGAACTGCGGTTATTGGTATTACATTTCACACATTGCATGTTGCGCCCCTTTATATTATATAAACCCTCATACCCAATGACCGCCCATGGATGGATCGCCGCATTCATTGGGACCGCCGGGATGTACGACGCCATAAGCGTTGCAGCGCCATGCTCTCGCGCGGAGTTGTCTCTCAAGCGCTTCTTTACGCTCCTGCGCTTCCTTTAATTGTCTCTGGCGCTCCTCTTCTTTACGTTTTCTCTCCTCTTCTTCCGCTTTTCTTTTTTCTTCTGCGATCTTTTCCGCCTCAATGCGCTTCCGGGTAATTTCATCCACAACCGCGCCTGTTTTTCTGATAGACTCCATTTGTTTGTCTGAAAAAAGGGATTTTTTTGCGGGGACAGGAGCTTCATTTTTTATTGCTTCCGGTTCCGGCTCACTATTGATAAGCGCTTCCAGTTGGGCAAGTTCCGTTTCGATTCCGGTTGTCTGCGCGGCGGCTTGCGCGTTATACCAGCGTCTGGCATCCTGATTTGAATTAAACGTTTTCTTCGCCGTTTCCGGTTCGGCAGACGATGCCTCGCTTGCCATTTCTTTCTGGGCGTGTTTTAGCTCCGCAATGGCTTCTTCGGTAACCGGCTTTCCGCAGTTGGAACAAAAATCGAATATGCTTAATTTTCCGCAATGAGGGCAGGGAATACCGTCTTTGGGCTTGCCGCATTCGGGGCAGAACAGCGCGTCAGAAGAAGAAAGGTCGGCATAGCAAAATTTGCATTTACCCTCCAAAAGCCACGCCCCGCAAACCTGACAAATATCAGCGGTTGGGGAGGCTGGAGCGCCGCATTTTGGGCAGACACGCTGTTTTATGGAAAGACCGCATTCCGGGCAAAAAAGAGCTTCTTCGGGAAGTTTCGCATGGCAGTTGGGGCAAGTACTGGTCTTCTGGCCGTCATTTTGAGTTACCGTTTGAATGGCTGGGTTGGCTTGTTCCTCTTTTTTTATACTTTGTCTTTGTTGTTGAAGATTACTTTGCATAAATTATTATATATAAAAATAATGCCAAGTATCTATAACTACTTCAAGCATGACGGAAATAATAAATTATAGTTGAATTTGATTTAACTTAATTATTAAGCATAACAGAGTTGATTATAACAATTATTTATAAAAGGATTTGGGATTTGTTCTGACATGATGCTGTCGCAAGCCAAATTTTCCTTGATTATCACCATGCCAAGCAGTTATAGTCAGAATAGAAACTGGACGTATCTGGGTACTGTATATGCTGGTTAAGTTGAATGGAAGTAGAGGAGTACTTTTTCTGAGTAGTCTCATAAAATCTTCTTCTTCCGCCTTATGCCGTTAGGCTGCCGCTGTAGGTTTGTAGCGAATCTCCTATATGACTTTGTACACTATTTTTTGATTTTTTCCGTTGGTTGAACGGGTTTTATTTTTATTACCATTGTGTTACCTTTTCTGTAAATATAACAAAAAATTAAGAAAAAAAAGAGTAAATAAGTGAACGTTATATGTAAAGGTAATAAACACATTTTTCAGCGTCTTCCTTTGTGTTCGCATACCGAAGGTACAATGCGACTCTAAAAAAGAGTAAAATTATGAGAGAAAAATTGATTTTAAAATTCGTCAAGTTTCCCTTTAAAACCCGGGAAGCTTTGGAATAGTCGGCAATGTCGGCGTACTTGGCGTTTGTCCCTGCAATACATCCTTAACTGCCTGCTGTGTTTGCTGCGCCGCTTCTTCCTTGACCTGCTGTGCGGCCTGATTTAATTTTTGTTCAAACTCATTTCTTTTGTTTGTAAGGGAATTTTTAAGCTGATCTACAGCAGCCCTGTTTCCCCTGGCGATTGAAAAAAGAGCGTCTACATCATCTTTTGATACAAATCTTCCGTCAATGTACTGAGCGATTCTTTCACGCAAGGCGCGTTCAATTTCATCCATCGCTTTTTTAGCGTAAGCTTCGGCAGTACGGCGTACAGCCTTGGCAATAAGCTCCGCTATGTTTGTCGTAATTTTAAACTCATCGTTCGCATCAATATGATGAATATACTGAATGCCTAGGTCAATTTTTTCGGCTTGCCTGACTGCTTCATCTGCGGCTTGTGCCAATGTTCCTTTCGGATCAAGTAACATAGCGCGGTAAATATTTACGCCGCCGTCTGCCGAGAAAGCGCCGCTTGTCTGTCCTGCTACAGAGACATAAAAAGAAGTATCACCTGAAAAACCGTTTATTCCAAGCATGTCAAAGCGGTTTCCGATATTTACCGGGAAGCCGGTTCCGTTTACAGCCGCGCTGAACCGTTCTTTTGGATTTGTTCTGAAATCTGCGCTGCCTTTAAATACTGCCTGACGCTGTAAAGCGCCGCCTTCTTCCGCAAGGTTAAGCGTCAGAGTAACGGGTCTGTTCGTAAGATCGGGATTCGAGCTTATGTCGCGAAGATCAAAAGCCCAATTCCATGTATTAAGCGTAAAGTCGGACGCGAGGATACCAAGAAAAAATTTGGGATAAGCTGTAGAAGGAAAAATTACGTCCCTGCCTTTAAAAACAACCTTCGGCACCTTTTTTGGTTTTTCATTTTTTGGAAGCTTGTCCGCCATAGCTTTTACTTTTTCAAGAACTTCCAGAGCCCGGACGCCGTAATTAATATATTCCTGGGCAGTGTCGGAAAGAACGTCCCTGATAAACGGTTCAAACGCGGCAAAAGCGGCGCCGCTCCCCAGATCGACTAACGATTTTAAATAGTTAATGTCATTAATCAGCGCGTTGCGCGCGTCCTGTTCAAGACGGCGCGCCCTGTTAATATCTTCTTCAATGCCGCTTACAATGCTTGAAGCTTCATCCGCCGCGCTTTGAACAGTTGTGAGCATTGTATTGATATCCTGCACTGTCTTCCTGATTGTCTCAACGTCGCGGATTGAATTCGCGTTAAGGCTTAAGATCGGCGCTGACGCTGTGCGCAGTTCTTCTATTTTTGCCTTTGAATTTGTAATATTAGTTTCCCATTTTGCCTTTGTTTCATCGTACGCGTTGATTGCCGTGTCGTATAACTTAGGCGTGTTTAATTTTGCGTATTCCCGATCCAGAAGGGCCTTTGCGTCAAAATTTCTTAAGTCGATAAGAGGCGGAGCGTTAGTTTTTGGTTTTTCCTGTTTTACTTTAGGAGGCTTTCCCGGCAGGGCTCCTGATACTGTTCTGTCGGTACCGAACCGGATTGTATCAGCGCGGAGCTCTTCTATGTAAATTTTCCCGCGTAAAACGGCTGCCGGTTTTAGACGAATCTCCGTCCTGCCCATTTGAAAAAGATTTTTCATCGGACTGTCTCGGTTTGCCACAGTTATACCTGAAATGGAAATCCTAAAACGTATTAATGACAGACGGAAATTGTCAACGTCAGATTTTGCTTCAAACGCGGATTCAAGCCCCATTTCAAGAGCGCGTTCAAGCAGAGGATTGGCAAATATTGTAAAGAAAATAACAATGGCGGCAACAATTCCCGCAACGAGCAGGAGAGGAATAAAATTAACCGCTCCCTTTCTGTTTGCCTTGATTACCTTGTTAATTTTCATCAATTTCTTTACATCGTCTTTTGTAAGCGTATTGCGTATAACATAAAAATCATCGTTCTTTTCAAAACACGACGTAAAAAATTCCCTGTCTTGCGGATGTTCAATATATTTTACATATCTTTTTTCAAAAGTTTTAATTTTAATTGGTTTTTTGAAACATCCCGGCGTTTTTGCCGGTTTTTCCTCTTTGGTTTGTTCGTTATTCACAAGGCGCTCCTTTAGAAAACTACTTAGGCATAAACATATCAACCGCTTTTAGCAGCGGTGAATTTGCGATTGCCCTTACAAGTTTGGAATTTCTTATTTTTGGAGCAAGATTGTTGCGGTAAAGCGGAATAAGAGCCATAAAAATGATGAAAGACGGCAGCCAAAGCACAACTCCGCCTATAAGGCCTCCCATAACCAAAGTATTGTTAAATTTGGTAAATGGTACAAAGGGCATATTGTAAAGAGTTGTAAATAACGGCTGCAAGGCTTCGATATGAAGCACTTCCCAGCCTAAAAAATCAATCCATAATACAATTAACGGTGAAACCAGTTTTACAACTGCCATGGAAAATATCTTTGACCAATGGTGATGTTTGAAAAAAAACGAACAAATAAAAAGCACAATCCAGAAAAAATTACCCGCCGGAATTAACCCTAAAAGGATACCCCATGCAAATCCCGCCGCTATTTGGCTTCTTTTTACATTGCCGTTCAGGGCAATAATCAATTTCCCGATAATTTTTAACAAAAGGATTTCCTCCCTACATTATATACATATACTATATGAAAGGTATTGATGTAAACCCTGTCCAATGATAGGATAAAGTGATGACTCACAATGCCAAAAACATCGACTTTTTTGACCGCGTAGAGATAATAACAGAAAAATATTTATCATATCGCAAAAAAACGCGCCGTATTAAGAAAGAAAAGCACAAAAATAAAAACCCCGTGCTGGACTGGATTGAAGCGTTTTTATGGGCTGCCGGTATGGTTTTATTGATAAATCAGTACATTGTGCAGGCTTATCGGATTCCTTCCGGTTCCATGATTGATACCCTGAATATAGGCGATCATGTTTTTGTAAATAAACTTGTATACGGGCCTGAATTACTGCCGGATTTTGAAAAATTACCAAGTCCAATAAAGCCGAAAAGAAATGACATTATTATTTTTGAAAATCCTTCCTACATTTCCAGCGGTACTGCCTTTGATATCACCCAAAGAATTATCTATATGTTGACTCTTTCTCTTGTTGATATTGATAAGGATAAATTAGGCGATCCCAAAGTTCATTTTTTGATCAAACGCGCTGTCGGAGAAGCCGGGGACCGTTTTAAAATGGAAAACGGAGAAATGAAAATTCTTTTTGCCGGAGAAAACAGCTGGATTGATGAAAGGGAATACAATGAGCGCAGAGGCTGGAATCACAGAATTAGCAGATTAATGCGGCAGGAACAGTATCCGGCTCTTGCCGCCGCAGGGAAGGTTTCAGGCTGGACGGACAGGGGAATTCCTGTTTCCGATAATTTAGCAGCGCAGGCTTCTCCGTTGAGTGAAATGCGGTTTCCGGATTTTTTTGCTCATGAAAGAGCAAGGCTTGAAACATTGAGAAAAATTTCACCGTATGAAAACCGTTATGCGATGCTTCTTGCAAAGTACTCATTAGGCTGGTATGTCCCTGAAGGAAGAATACTTCCTCTCGGAGACAACCGTGACAATTCAAGGGACGGCCGTTATTTCGGACCTGTGAAATTATCAAGAGTGCTTGGCAAGGGTATGATAATCTACTGGCCGTATTGGCGTATGGGCAGGATTATGTAATGGCGGTAAATTATGTTTGACAAATGGACGCAATATTCATATAGAGCGCAAAAATACCAGCGTCACCGTATGTTAAAATTTATTTTTATTTTCTTCTTTTTTTATATAGTTTATAACCTCTTTACAGCTTTTTTCTTTTCTGTATGGGTTGTGGATAATGAAATAATGAAGCCCGGTCTTTCACCCGGCGACAGATTGATTTTTACTTCGTTTTCTCCGCCTGCGTGGATTAGCCGTAACAGGAATGAAGAATATTCCCTGCCTTTCAAGCGCGGCAGTATTGTACTGGTCGATATGGGACGCAATAAAGAACAAAAACTGCCGTTACGCGTCATTGACGGAGTTGTAAGATTTTTTACAGCGCAAAAGATCAGTATTCTGTCTGCGAGAGGGCAGTACTATATAAAGAGAGTAATAGCACTTCCCGGCGATGAAATTACCATGACTAATTATGTGTTCAGGGTAAAAACGCCGAATAATCCTTACAGTCTGACTGAATTTGAACTTTCGGAAAAACCGTATCACCCTGACATTCCGCAAATCCCGGCGATTTGGGACGAATCGGTTCCTTTTTCGGGAAGCATGGATAAAATAATACTGGGACAGGATGAATGTTTTGTAATTTCAGATGACAGAAGCAGCACAAATGATTCTCGTACTTGGGGAGCGGTTTCTCCGTCATTGATCACGGCAAGGGCGTTAATAAGAATTTGGCCGCTTGTTAAAATTGAGCTGCTATAACATTAAGTGAGTTTGCCTCTTTCTCTTTATATACATATTCCCTTTTGTAATTCTTTTTGTGATTATTGTGATTTTTATTCAGTTATGGCAAAAAAAAATAATCAAATTGATGTTTTCATTGATTCACTTATTGCCGATATAAATTATCAAATCGAATATTTTAACGTAAATGAAATTAATACTGTATATATTGGCGGCGGAACGCCGTCCGTATTTGGAAAGCGTATAACAGTCCTTCTTGACGCGTTAAAAAAGTTTAAATGGTTTTCTCCTGCAGAATTTACCGTTGAAGCAAATCCTGAATCTACGACAGAAGATTTTCTCTGCGCATGCAAAGAAGGCGGCGTGAACAGGCTCAGCCTAGGAGTACAGACATTCCATGAACCGTCAAGAAAGGCTGTAAACAGAATTGGCGATTCTGCCTTACTGGAAAGGCGACTTGCTCTCGCAAAACGTTTTTTCCCTGATTCGCTTAGTGTTGATCTTATTACAGGTCTTCCGTTTCAAAATGAAAAAACAGTTTTGAATGACATTAACCGGCTGCTTGTTTTTGAGCCTGGCCATATATCACTTTACAGCCTCACTGTAGAAGACAATACGCCTCTTGAAAAAAAAATAAAGGCAAATGAAATAAATTTACCGGGAAACGATTTCTCGGACTCTCTTTGGCTTTCCTGCCGGGACGCGCTGGAAGACGCCGGATTTTGCCATTATGAAATTTCCAATTTTGCAAAAAACGGAAAAGTCTGCCGTCATAATATCCGTTACTGGCTTATGGAAGGGTGGATCGGCGCGGGACCTGCCGCTTCAGGTACTGTCATTAATGAAGAAAACGGAACTGCAAAACGGTTTACCTATGCTCCTGACATTGACGCGTATAACGCTTCTCCGTTCATAAAGAATGCAACTTGTGAAGAACTGGATAAAAATATTTTAATGCGAGAGAGTCTTTTAATGGGCTTCAGGTATTGTGAAGGACCTGATAAATATTTGTTTAAAAAACGCTTTGGATGCAGCGTGGAAGACTGTATTCCGAAAACGCTTGACAAATGGAAAAACAAAGACATTATGCTTTTTTTGAACAGTTTTTTATCTGACGCTTTTAACGAATTGGACTAATGTAGATTTAGCTCTGCATCTGTTTTCCTGATATATTCAGGACCGGAAAAAAGAATTGCGCTGTTATCATTATCCAGTAAATTTTGCTTTTTTACAACGGCAATCAGTTCTTTTGCATATCCGCGTTTTTCATTGTCATAGAATATATGTTTTAACGTCTCCTGAGTAAGTGAAGCATAAAGCGAAACCGCTCCGCTTCCTGTTAGTGTTATTTTCTCTTTTTTTGTTTCCGCTGTTTTTATCATTTCATCAGAGATTTGGTCGGCTGCCGCTTCAACAGCCGGTTTTATTTTTTCCACTCCTTGGTGTACAGAAAAAAACCATGAGTTTTTTCTTGCTTCTATTACAGAAAATACAATCCCGCTATTATGCGCAAATGCCATGCAGTCAAGAGTTGGGACTGCAACAAACGGAACGGAAAGGGAAAGCGCAAGACCTTTTGCAATTGAATAACCGATTCGAAGACCGGTGAATGAGCCGGGTCCGCCCATACAAATAACGCCGTCAAGGTTAGACGGCGCAAGAGAGGCTTTTTTCATTTGGCTGTCAATCATGTTCATCACAAGTTCAGAATGTCTTAATCCGGCTTCTGTTTCTGCGCAGAAAATTTCATCTTCCCTGACAACGGCAATCGAAAGGACTGAACAAGCGGTATCTATTGCAAGTAGATTCAAATTTTTTTAACCCCTGTAATTTTTATCAACCTTGATGATTGTCCTGTAATTTCAATGGAGATTGTGATTGTATTGTCCGGAAGAGATTTTAGAATTCTTCCGCCCCATTCTATGACAGAGATACCGTTTGAATTTATAATTTCAGTACCGCCGATGTCTTCAAAATCCCTGTCGTTGTTTAAACGATATGCGTCAATGTGGTACAGGTACGAGCCTGAACTTTTATATTCACTGATTATTGTATAGGTTGGGCTTGTTATATTTTCACTTATTCCTAACCCGAAGGCTATACCTTTGGTAAAGTGCGTTTTTCCGCTTCCAAGAGGACCTTCCAGCGCTACAATAGAACCATGTGAGAGCCGCCCGGCAATACGCTCTCCCAGCGCAAATGTTTCTTCAGGAGAGTTTGTTACAAAAAAAAAATCCGGCTCAGAGTGCCGCTTTCCTGTCAATCAGGAAGTCTCCCTGAAGATTCAAGTTCATCAATGAATTTTTTTACTTCTTTACTCAGCGGAATAAGCGGATAATCGACTGAATCTATAAAACTGAAAGTAATTTCTTTGTTTCCTGTAGGTTTATATTCAATAGAAAAATCAATACGGTGTTCTTTACTGGTATTATTTAAATCAATAACTACAATACCAGTATACAGTTTCCGGTAATAAATCGGGACATCCTTTCTAATCATGTCTTTAATGGTTACAATTTTCATAATTATGCACTTTTCCCTTTTTATTAGTTTGTATATTCATATACATAAGCATTTATATGGTTCATTGACTTTTGGGTAACCCTTAAGAATTTAATATGAAGCACTGTAGTAGTACCTGCCCTGTTTGTTCTTAATACCTGCCCAAGCGCGGCTATTGCATCTTGCTCCGTATATTCAATTTTGAACCTTGCGCCAACCTGTACCGGATATGACGTTTTTATTGAACAACCTCCAACGGATATGTCCGTGATAGTCCCGGCAAAACGGCGTTTGTCAATAACCAGACGCTGCTTTTTCCCGCTACCTTCAACATATACCAAATTCATAAAACAGGCAATAGCCGCCTGCTTGCGCCGGTAACGTCTGTGTGAAAGGAATTTTAGTTGGTTGGAATGGGCAAGCAGCGTAGCCGGTTTGCCGCGTACGACAGAATTCCCGGTAACACGGGTTTCAAAAGAAAAGCCTTTATTGTTTTTGTTAAAAAACAATACATTAATTTTGGCGCCTTTTGCTATTTTAATCTGGCTTCCCAGTATATTTTTGGGCGTTTCTACGATTAAATTTTCACTACTTGCCGCCGAAATTACAACAGTATCTATTTTGTCCCTGCCGTTGCTGATGGTTAATTTAGTTTCATCCTTTATTTGACGGGTTGAGGATATTGATCCTATTAAGCTGTTTTCCAGCAGATTTCTTGTAGAAAAAAGTATTGCAAGTTTTTGCTGAATTTCTTTTTCATTGATAGACAAATGTTCAATTCTCTGGTATGCCCGCTTGAAATGACGGTCTAAAAGTGCAGGCGTGGTAAGTGATTTTTCAGGATCGGTAACATCATCGGTTTTAAATACAAAATTAAGCATTTTCCACTGCTCATGGCTTAGGTCGATATTTTTCGTTAAACGGCGCAGGGCAAAACCCGAAAATATCTTGCCTGCTGAGCCGGGTTTCCCGGACGCGTCCTTCCTTTTAAAAATATTGACCAAAACGATAACAATAACAATTACTGCGATAAAAACGGCAAACAATATGATTTCATTTGCAGAAATATCAGATTTTTTCCATAAATCTGTCGCTTTTACCTGTAGCGGAAAAAACGCTAAAACATGGTGCATAATCATTTTTTCCCCTGCTGCGCCGATTGGCTGTTATTTATTATTGCGGAATAAAGTTCCTGCAATTTTGGAGACGCTTCGTATTCAGCGAGGTCTCCGATAAGAACTGTGTCATGCTTTTCATAAGCTTCCAGCAGTTCTTTAATAAGTTTTCCGAATTCATTTATTATTCCGGAAAACGCTTCTTTTTTTTCTGTTTCCTGTGATAAAGCTCCCTGAATATCAAGCTGTCTTACAATACGAAGAATTTTTTCCGATAGACCTGAGAAAACCTGAATTGTCTTTGCCGCCTGCGCGTCCTTTCCGGTCTGAATATCCAAAGCAAGGTTTATAAGATTTGTACAGGTTTCATCAAGCAGAGGCTTAAGGTTACTTAATTCCTGCAGAGGCTCTTTAACTTCGCGGAGTCTTTCTTCGGTAACGGAAGAAACGAACTTCGTATTTATATCGCCGCCGGAAAATAAATTTGCAAGAATGTTATAAAAATCAGGCATTTGCTCAAGTGTGAATAGAGCCTGAGGTCTCTTTTTCCAGATTTTTAAAAACTCTTGCCTTTCTTCAAGTTTCAAATTTTCGAACTCTTCTATATCCGCATGAAGATTTAAAAGAGTTTCCAAAAAAAGTTCGGCAAGTGAAGTTGTTTTTATATCAAGTACATTTACGGCGGTAACATCCTTTTTAAAAATTTCTTCAAATGCAGAAGAGGGGACAGGCGAGTGATTAATTGACAGACCGCTTAAACGTTGTCCGACATCGGCAAGCCACATCTCAAGACCGGCCATTATATCGCCTACAGTTTTCTCATTATCCGGTACAATATCCGTCGCCTGACCATTAATAGTTATTTCCATGTTTTACCTGTTGCTGCGGTTTTGTTGATTGAAATTATCAAGAGAATTGGATATCTGTTCCATTCGTGAATAGGCCGATTCCATCCTGGCGTACTGTGTCTTTAAGTCCGCTTCTTTTGCCGCCAGTTGCCGATCCAGAGTAGCGATACGCCTTTCATCCTGGCTGATGCGGGAATCCAGCGTGCTGTTTTTTAAAGTAATAATTCCGCCTGTTTCCACAAACGGCTTTACGAGTGTATCAACGTTATAGGCAATTCCCGTATCTGCGAGCAGATCGCCTGTGGTATCGCTTGCAAAAAGTTCTTTGATTGCGGGTACTCTGTTTTCCAGCGCGGCATCTAGCGCTTTTTCGTCTATTTCGAGGTAACCGCGAAGCTTTGACGCATCGTAACCGCTGACTCTTGTTGCATTGGTGCTTATTCCGATTTGCGCAAGCATGGAAAGATCGCGTTCAAGGCTGGTAGGGTAGGGGGCGGAAACTGTCCGCATAAGATTGTTTTTTAAATTGCTTAAAGTGATGTCTCCGTTAAAAGCGCCGAGCCTTTTTCTCATCTCTGATCTTTCATCAGCAGTTAAATATGTCAATTCATTTAAAATTGTATCATCTACGCTTGTTCTGAATCCTGAGCCTGACGACAAACTTCTTGCGGTTAGTACGTTTATTTCCGCCATAAGGCGGTTATAATTGCCTACAAACGAAATAATCGCTTCCTTTATGCCTTCTATATCGGCTTTAACGTCAATTTCAACCGGCTTTTCTGAAACTCCCTTTACATTAAGGGTAAGACCCGGAACAAGATCGTTGATGCTGTTGGTAGGACGTTTTATTTCGATCCCTTCCATTGTGATAATTGCGTCACGGGCGGTAGAAACCGCATTAACAGGCCTTAACCCGTTATTTGCAGTATTGGGATCAGATATTTCTACATTGCTGATTGTAATTTCACGGTGAGTGTTTGTATTTTCTATATTAAGAGAGGTAATTGTTCTGCCCTGTGCAATTTCGGAAAGAAAATACTGTCTGGAAGTAAAATTTGTACTGTCTGTAATAGGAGGCAGTTTTGCCGAACTTCCGTCTGAGAAAACAAGGCTAAGGACCGCCATATCGTCATGACGCTGCGGCTCTGCGGGAGCCTTCCATTCCGGCAGAGGCGCAAGCGACGGTTCGTTTTTTATGGTTATGCCGCCGTAGGTTACCGAACTTGAAGGGACGGAAGGACCCGGCGGCGGTTTTGGAATGCCGAAATTAGGGTCTGTTTCAATTCTGGTTGATGTGTCAAATTTTAACATTAAAAGCGAGTTTGAGTTTATGGAAACATTTAATGGCATTGAAGCTGAAGACAGCGGAGGCATTTTTAAAACTCCGTCGTTTATTTCAGCGCCCTTTTGAACTGCGGGCGCGCCGATGAAACCGGATGTTTGGGCGCTGTTATCCCTTTCCATCATTCCGATTTTTAAGGCAAAATCTACAGAGTCGCCTGAAAAGGTGAGTCTGTTTTGCGCGCCTGTTACTTTTGATTCTATTAATAATGATTTGGTTCCGCTTTGTACTGCAAGAAGGCTGGCTGAAATTTTATCTTTGCTTCTGCGGTTTAAAGCGTCAACAAAATCCTTTAATGTACCGCCGCGGAAACTTAAGGAAATTTCTTCATTGCCAACGCTGAATGAGTAATTTCCGGCTTCTATTCTCATTTTTTCATCAAGCGGCTGAGAAAGAAATCTGTCTGCTTGGGCAGTTTGTTTTACTGTAAAAGCGTATGTCCGCTCTTGCGCTTCCCTTGTTGCCGATGCGGTAATTACATTGTCATTCCCTGTCCGGGCAATTCTGTCGTTGAAGGGGTTTTGAAAGGAATAGAGAAAACGCGCGCTTTCACGCACGGAATTTATACGGCGGCCTACTTCCTGCCAGTAGCCTTTCTGAACCTGAAGACTTTCAATATTACGTTCGACTCGTTCCTTGGGAATCCTCTCAAGGCTCATCAAGTCTTCAATTATTTTTTCTGAGTTAAACCGGCTTCTAACTCCCGGTATATAAACATCGGACATAGACCTGACTCCCCCAGTTTCCGGCTAAACCGCTATTTTACTTACGTCTAGCCTAGACCATTTCATCAAATAAAAGACCTATAGCTTCCTTAAGGTTCCTGTGCAGCTTCTGCAATTCTTCAGGCGGAAGCTCCTTAATCACCTTATCGGTTTCTTTGTCTATTACCTTGACTATCACTTCGTTTGAATTGTGATCAACAACAAATTGAAGTTTTCTGTTAAAAACGGTAGTGATTCGTTTTAAATCTTCAGTTGTTGAATGGATCTCGTGAGGTTTTACCGTTGTCCTCTGTTGAACTGTGTCACTGTATTTTACTGTCCCGAAAATTTCAGGAGAAGACACCGATGAGACAGGTGTATTCACTACACTTGTTACTGACATTGTATACCTCCATGTAAAACAGGCAAAAAGCCCTGTCTTTCCGCCAGTCCTTGGCTGGAAAGCCCCCAGCCGTCTAATTAAAATTAAACGGCTGGGTAGATTAGAAAACAGTGAAGGCGCGATCCCCACTGTTTTCTTGTCCGACTACTCGGCTATCTGACATGGTCAGATAAGCCGGGTAAATCAGACATACGAAAAAAAGACGACGTCCAGAAGTCTCTAAATCGCATAAATAACTATTGTCAGAATTACGAGAGCAGCTGCAATACAGACTGTGTCCGCATATTGGCCTGCGCCAGCATTGCGGTTCCGGTCTGGGTCAAAATGGATTCCCTTGTGTAGTCAACCATTTTTGACGCCATGTTTGCATCCCGAATTCTTGATTCGGCGGCCTGGGTATTTTCCGCAGCAATAGCTACGCCCTGGGCTGCCAATTCAAACCGGTTCTGATAAGCGCCAAGATCAGCACGTTGTTTTGACACAATCTTTAAAGCATTGTCAACAGTACCGATAGCAAGGTTTGCCGTTTCAGGATTTGCAATGGAAAGTTTTCCTTCACTTCCCTGCGAGTCAATTAAGCCAAGCGCAGAAGCTGACATATCGCCTACATAGATTTTTGAATTTTGATCCATGTTGGCTCCAACTTGGAGCTGCATAATTCTGCCGCTCGGTGAATTCATTGCAAAAGCCCCTGTGAGCATATTCATACCGTTAAACTGGGCATGACTTGCTACGCGATTAACTTCATCAACCATCTGTGATACTTCGACTTGGATCATCATACGATCTTCATCTGTATAAATACCGTTGGCTGACTGTACTGCCAATTCCCGAAGACGGTGCAGGATATCCTGGGTTTCCTGAAGGTAGCCCTCAGTTGCCTGAATAAACGACACGCCATTCTGGATATTGCGTTCTGCCTGATGTAAACCCCGAATCTGACTCCTCATTTTTTCAGAGACTGCAAGACCGGAAGCATCGTCACCAGCGCGATTTATCCTCAAACCGGAGCTTAATTTCTCCACGTCTTTGGACATTTCGACCTGGGTTACGCCGAGTTGACGGTCGGCGTACAAGGCGCTCATGTTGTGATTAATAATCATATTTTACCCTCCATAGTTTATTTACCCCGGCCATCCGTGCCGGAGTCGTCCCGTGGAAGCGTCTGCCAAAAATGGTTTCGCGCAGCCATTTTCTTTATCCGCATACAGAACGAAACGGTTATCATTACAAATAATCGTTTCGAGCTGTCCCACGCATACCTAACCAAAGGTCAAGTAATGTATCGCGATGCGATAACTATGAAGAGTTGCTGTCAAAGAACACTTGTCCAGCACCAAACCTTAGGTACTGGACAAAAACCAGAGAAGGGTAGTATTCCGGATTTTTGGGGCCGGAACATACCCCCTCATGGTAATTTTACTGCACTATTGCAGTAATTGCAAGACCGAAGTTGCTCTCTGGTTTGCCTGCGCAAGCATGGCAGTTCCGCTCTGATTCAGGATTTGGTTCTTTACATATTCAACCATCTGGTTGGCCATGTTGGTATCCCTTATCCTGGATTCTGAGGCTTGCAGGTTTTCGGCGCCGATGTCAAGTCCGCGTACTACATGTTCAAGCCTGTTCTGGTAAGCGCCAAGATCGGCTCTCTGTTTGTTGACAACTTTCAAAGCAGCGTCAATAGTGCCGATTGCCTTGTTGGCTCCGTCCATGGTTTCCAGGCTGATAAAAGAATCATCCGTATCGCGAATTCCAAGCCCTTTTGCTGTCATAGTGCCGATGAATACCTGTCTGCGCTGATCCATGTTTGCTCCGATATGGAACCACATTGAAGCGGTAACAGTATTCTGCCCTAACGTTCTGGCGAAGCGTCCTGTGAGCATGTTCATGCCGTTAAATTGGGCATGACTTGCAATCCTGTCGATTTCGTCAACAAGAGCGGAAACTTCGATCTGAATGTACGTTCTGTCTTCTTCGCTGTAGATACCGTTTGCCGCCTGGACAGCCAGTTCACGCAGACGTTGAAGAATGTCCTGGGATTCCTGGAGATATCCTTCAGATGTCTGGATGAAGGATATACCGTTTTGTGCGTTGGTTGACGCCTGATTCAGACCTCTTATCTGGCTCCTCATTTTTTCAGAGACAGCAAGTCCGGATGCGTCATCGCCTGCACGATTGATGCGGAGACCTGAAGAAAGTTTCTCCATGTCTTTGTTGATGTAAACCTGGGTTACCTTGAGGGACCTGTCCGCAAACATTGCGCTCAGGTTGTGATTGATGATCATAAGATCCTCCTTGAACTTTTACAGGAGCATCCATGCCCCCGTTTGACAGGTTGAACAATGCCGGAAATCCGCGGTTTTTCCATTAATTGACAACTTGCCATTTTTATTGTCGGTAGGCTGAGTAATAAACTTTAATCTTTTTTTTGAAAAAACCTCAACAAAGTTGTTTAAAAATCATTACTTGGGGAATACAATCAGGGGGCGGCGCAGACCTGTTTGCTGGTATTCACTGCCGTCCGGAAGTCCAAGATTTGGCTGAATCGGCGCTGGGACCGGTTTCTTTTCCGGTACAGATTTTTCATCTGCCGGTTTTGAAGCTATTGGTTTCTTCATAGGTACAGGCTTTTTAACAGAAACAGGGTTTTTAGCAGTTTTTTTAGGCGGTTTAACCGTCAATTTTTTTACCGCCGGCTTTTTTGCCGCCGCTGCTTTGACAACCGGCTTTTTTACTGTTTTTTTGACAGGTACGGTTTTTAGTTTAGACGTGGTTTTAGTTATTTTAAGCGTGGCTTTTTTTACAATGGTCTTTTTTGTTGTTTTTACGTTTTTATTCGTTTTTATAACCTTTTTCATAATTTTCTCCTAAAAGAAATAAAATATTATTAAGTTTATATGTGGATTTTACCACATGATCGTTATTTTGGGAATTTTTTAATAATGATTAATGTTTTTTTTAGAGTTTTCACATAGGCGTAATACTCTGCTACAATACCGGATTCTCAACCTCTACCTTGTCTCCATCCTTGAACGGGGCAAGGCAGGCTGTCATGCGTACCTTAGATGAAGACTTATTAATTACATAGTGGGTTTCACCCGGTTCTATGTGGATAAATTGTCCTTGAGTTAAGGTATGCGGTTTTCCGTTAACAACAATTGTAACCGTTCCCTCAAGTACAAAGAAGTTTTCTTCCATTACATTATGGTAATGGGCTTTAAAATCCTGCCCCGGCATAAACTGAACAAGCGCAAAATTCATGCGCGGTCCCTGCATAAGGTACTTCGGCCCTGAGTCGCCAAAACGGTATTCTTTTTCTTTTTCGTCTATTATAAACATATCTTCCTCCGCAGTATGTTAATTTTAATTATGGAGAACGCCACATATATTTCGTTATATTTTCATCGCTTAAACGCAGAAGAGGCTGATATGCGGCTTTCCAGTTTTGGTATGCCTTGTCATAAATTTCACGGTTTTCTTTATCAGGCAAAAATGTTTTTTCAAATTTTACCAGATTATTAACGGCTTCCTTTATGTCAGTGTACAACCCGATACCCTTACCTGCCATTATGGCTGTTCCCAACGCAGTGGCTTCTTTTACAACAGGAACGTCAACCGGAATGCCAAGTACGTCTGCGAGTATCTGCGGCCAAAGGAAACTTTTTGCCGCTCCGCCTGCGAACACTATTTTTTGCGGACGGTTTCCTGTTGCTTCTTCCACAAGGCGCAGATGTCCCAAAGTTACAAGGCATGAGTTTTCCATAATTGCCCTGTAGAAAGTAAATTTGTTGAATTTGGCAGGATCAAGCTGAAAATTAATGAAGGAAGGAGCAGCATGTTTCCAGTTGATGTAGTTCATTACATCGGAAAATGCGCAGATCATGCCGTAACAGCCTGCCTGAATATTCTTTGCCGCATTATCCAATAACGCGTACGGGTCTGTCTGTTTTTCGTCTGCAAGCCGTTTTTCTTCTGTGCAAAATGCGTCGCGGAACCAGCGCATTATAAGGCCGGGATGAAACGCGATTGCCTCGTACTGCCACATATTTTCAACAGCATGACAGTTAACGCGTATATCGCATTTAGCAGGGCAGTTTACAATGTTGGTGTTGTACTCGTACTGCCAGAAACTGCCGCCGAAAACAACGGCTTCGCCTTCTTTTACAACACCGACGCCTACTGCGCCAAGCTGGCAATCTCCTCCGCCTGCGACAACAGGCGTATTTTCTGAAAGTCCGCTTTCTACAGAGGCTTTTTTGGAAATTTTGCCTGCGGCAGTTCCGCATTCTATTACTTCCGGAAAAATATCACTGCGAATACCGCACTGTTGCGCAATATCAATGTCCCATTTTCTGCTCTTTAAATCAAAAAGTCCTGTTGTTGAACCATTGCTCGGTTCAACTGCCAATACGCCGCAAAGACGGTAGATAAGCCAGTCGTTTATCATTCCGATACGGGCTGTTTTTTCGTATACTTCGGGCAGTTTATTTTTTATCCATAACAGGCGGGGCAGCGCTCCAAGGGCGAAGGTTTGCCCTGATTTTGCATAAAGTTCTTTTTCAAGGTTCGGATTTATTTGTTTCAACTGCGTAACTTCATCTGTTGCGCGGGAGTCTACATTGGCGCATGCCCAAATTTCATTTCCTGTTTTATCGTATAGAACAATTCCTTCGCGCATACATGTTGTTGATACAGCTGCAATGCGGCCGGCTTCAATATTTGTTTGTGTAAGTACGCCTCTGATACACGAGCATGTAAGCTGCCAGTCAGCGTTCCAGTCAAAATCCATGCTGCCGGGATAACGCGGGTCTTCAAAATGTTTCCATTCTTTTTGGACACAGCCTTTTTGATTGCCTTGTGTATCAAAGATAACAGCCCTTATGCTCCCTGTTCCAGCGTCAATTGCCATTAGATAATCGGACATAATTCCTCATTTGCCGGTATAAGAATATCGTCGCTTAGACGTTAGTTTTTTCCTTTGTTTTTTCGCAGAAATATTCCCAAGCTTCCGCGTCCGTGTACTTGTTATGCACAATTTTTCCTACGGCATCCGCCATTGCGGCAGGATGGTAACTTTGAAAAATATTTCTGCCCATATCAAGACCGCATGCGCCGCCTTGTATTGACTTGTACGCCATTGTCAGCGCTTCTTTTTCAGTCAGCTTCTTCCCGCCCGCCACTACAATCGGAACGGGACATGCGGCAGTAACCTCTTCAAAGTCATCGCAGTAGTATGTTTTGACGATATGCGCTCCAAGTTCCGCTACAATGCGTGTTGCAAGTTTGAAGTACTTACTTGTCCTTTCCATATCTTTGCCTACTGCAATAACGCCTAGCGTGGGAATACTGTAACGCGCGCCGTCATTTATCACTTTGGAAAGGTTTTTGATACTTGATAACTGGCCGTCAGCGCCTATAAAAGTTTGTACCGCCATACAGTCCGCATTCATGCGGATTGCGTCTTCTACGTCTACGGAGACAAGTTCATGGCTGAGATCGTCATTTAACATTGACGAGCCTGCTGATACGCGCAGAGCGATACCTTTTCTGAATGAAGGCTTTACGCAAGTTCTTAACGCGCCACGAGTCGCCATAAGCACGTCTACATGATCAATTAACTGAGGGATAATGATATCCAGGCGTTCAAGGCCTGATACCGAACCCATAAAATAACCGTGATCGAATGCAAACATTACAGTGTTGCCGCTTTTCGGGTTAAAAATATTTGTTAGGTGCTTTTTCATTCCCCAGTCAAGATTTGCCGCGCCCTTTACATGAAAATTCCCGTTTGTCTTAAAGGGAATATCGGTATGGTAATTTTTTTCTACTTTGTTTCCGTCTTTATCAGCCATTGTTTTCCTCTTTAATTTGGAACTTTTTGGGGCGCATCGCTGTTATTAGGTCCGAAGCCCTTAATCAGCACAAGCGGCTCTACAGGGCTCGTGTTGGTAATGACAATTCCCTTTTTTGCGGCGTCCTCTGAGACAAAGAACTCGTCTGCGCTCTGCTGTCCGAAACGCAGCATACCTGGCGCTTCACACTGGAAGGCTCCGAATTTTCCGTGTCCCTGAATGAATATAACGCTGTAAGCTGCCGGTTCTTTAATTGTTACGCTTTTTCCCGGATTAACTGAAAGTTCTTTTGCGCTGAAGTAGCCTTCGTTGGCATAGGATATCCATTTTTCTTCATAATCGGAATTAGCTGTAATGGTAATGGGAGGCCGTCCAAACCGTTTTTTGTAATGGGGGTCTGTATTTTTCTCCCAGTCAAGCAGACTGAAAATATAATCAATGTCGTCTTTTTTATCAGGCGGACATTCGCCGTTTAAAAATTCGCGCGGGTAGGTAACGCCTGAAACAACATTTTCGTGTACTGAATTTACATCTCCGTTCCAGTTTAGTTCGTATGTCATAACGGAACCGGGCGCGTGGATAACGCCCGCCGGCGAGTACCAGCCGGAGCCAAGCTCTATACGCCATGCGCGGGAAAGCTCCGTTATGCGGGTATCGCCCTTGTTGTAATCACGCAGGCGCTGTTTTACTTCTTCCGGTTTTGTATCAGGATCATAGCCGAAATAGGTAGCGTTTATTTCACCTGTGTGGGTGGCAAACTGGCGCGGGAAGTAGTAGCATTCAGGCTTTCCGAGTTTACCGACTCTTGCGGCGGCTTCCATATCAAGATGCAGGTGATGAAACAGCGGTGTCTTAAGATCATAAAATTTGGAAAAAACAGGGAACCCTTTATATTTGTCCATTAACGTATTTCCGATAACAGACGCGCCCAATATTTCAATTGCCTCTTTTAAACTAAACTTCTCATCGCTGCCGTAATCCACAGCGACAAAACTTAAACCCTCTGTAGGCCCTGCGAGAGGTCCGTTTTGGGCAATGTTTGTGGAAGCCATCCACCGTTCCTTTATTGAACCGCGTTCAAGACCGTAGGCGAAATAATCATCCGGGTGGAGCCTGAGTCTCCTTCCCTCTACGCCGAACGGACGGGGAATAAAGTTGGGATTCAGGCGGAAAATGCCTTCTCCCTTTTTTAATGTATTTTCAATTAATTCTTTGTTTGCCATTTAAGTTCCTCCAGAAAATAATTATACATTAGCCTGAATGAAAAGTGTTAATTTTTTATATATCTTCAAAACGAATGCCTTCTCCGGCAGGGATAAAATTACGCGCTGTCCTTCCTTCAACAGCTTTTTCCCAGCATGGTTCAAGTCCGGGACGCAGGTTTTTTTCAGTTCTAAGAACGGCATAATCGCTTTTTTGTATTACTTCGCCTGCCGCAATATCACGTAGTGCATGAACGGAACGGTTTGTTAAACGGTAATTTTCTTTTTCCGAAGGGGCAAGCTCTTTTACCCCGTTTCCTAAAATTTGTTCTACAAACGCTTCTCCGTATCTGTTTTTATAATCCGATATGGTTTTTTCAAAAGTATTTTCGGCAGCTTGTTTTACAGCGCATACCATTTTGGTAAAATCCTCAGGCGGCAGGGCAATGGGATCGTCAAGGCCGGAATCTGTTCTTGAAAGGCAAAAATGTTTTTCTATTACTGCCGCGCCCATGCTCACTGCAAGAGCAGGTACAAGTTCAGGATCGGCGCTGTGATCGCTTACGCCGACAGAAATGTCAAAAATTGCCGAAAGGTTATGTAAAGCCCGAAGGTTATAATCGGTTTCTGGCGCAGGATAGGCTGTTACACAGTGCAACAGGCAGATTTGCCGCCTGTCGCTGAATATATCCAATGCTTTTTCAATATCCGATAACCGGGAAACCCCGGAAGAAAGCAAGACCGGCAGTTTCCATTCGGCAATTTCTTCTAAAAGACTCGTAAAATTTAGCTCCGGAGAGGCAATTTTTACTATTTTGGGCTGAATTTGTCTTAAAATTGAAGCGCTTTTATGCCCGAATGGGGTACAAAGGAACAATAATCCAAGCGTTTCTACATATTCCTTGATTTCCATGTAAAATTCTACAGGAGTTTCAAGTTCTTTGAACCTGTCATACAGCCTGATTTTACCTCCGGGAAGGTTTACTTCACCTGTATTTGGATGTAAAATCTCATCTGCAAAAACCATTTGAAATTTTACGCAATTCGCTCCGGATTCTGCGGCGGCGGATATCATTTCCTTTGCTTTCACAATATCGGCATTGTGGGAAGTACCCAACTCAGCAATTATGAGGGGTTTATCAGGACAAAAGTATAATTTTTCTATACAGAAGATTTTTTTTTGATTTTTCATATGAGTACTCGACATATTGTAAAAGTTTTTGTATACTATATTCAAGATTAATAAGGAGGCTTTTATGCAAAACGTTTCTTGCGATATCTGTAAAAAAAAGGTTGATAATCCAATGACCGGACGTTCTTTTTTTTATTACGCCGAACACAGTGTTTGTGAATCCTGTAAGGATAATCTGGAATTACAGGTAAAATCTGCCGTCAGGACAAAAGATCCCTATTCTTTTGATTGGTACAGTAAATTTATTGGGGATTCAATTACCAAAGCAATTCAGAAGGGAAAGATTTAATCTTCTTTAGAATAACGGGTTTTTTATAATCATCGAGATGAATCTATAAATGAAGGAGTAATCATGTCGGGCCACAGTAAATGGGCTACAATTAAGCACGCTAAAGGCGCTGCGGATGCAAAGCGCGGCCAGATATTCACAAAGTTAATAAAAGAAATTTCCATTGCCGCAAGAATGGGCGGCGGAAGTCTTGATGGCAATCCACGTCTGCGAACTGCTGTTTTAAAAGCAAGAGCGGCTAATATGCCCAAGGATAATATTGACAGGGCGATCAAGAAAGGAACCGGAGAGCTTGAAGGCGTAAACTATGAAGAATTAGTTTATGAGGCCTATGCTCCGGGCGGCGTTGCGATTTTTATCGAGGTTCTTACGGACAATAAAAACCGCGTTGCGGCGGATATACGTAATATTCTTACACGCGCCGGCGGTCAGCTTGCTACTTCCGGCTCGGTTTCCCGTCTTTTTAAACGCTTGGGAGTAATAACCCTTGACGGTGAAAAATACACTGAAGATACGGTAATGGAAGCGGCTTTGGAAGGCGGCGCTGAAGATATATCAGCATCAGACGGTATTGTCGAAGTAACCTGTGCGCCTGAAGATTTTGAAAGTGTATTAAATGCGCTTAACGGCAGGAATTTTGAAACAATGAGCGCACAGATCAGCATGGTTGCGGATGCGGAAGTATCGCTTGATAATGACGGAGTTGCCAAAGCTTTAAGGCTTATTGACAAGCTTGAAGAAAATGACGATGTACAAAACGTATACTCCAACATAGCAATCCCCGAAGGTTTTGAAGCCGCGTAAAAACTGTCGAAGAATACTTGGTATTGACCCTGGTCTGGCGGACACAGGCTGGGGAATACTTGATGACAGTTCAGGAAAAATTCAATACATCGCTCACGGAACAATAAAAACAAAGGCAGGCGTTCCCCGTGCGGAACGCCTTTGTTTTATTCTTAATTCGCTTCGTTTAATAATAGAAAAATACAAACCCGCCGAAGCCGCTGTAGAAACCCTGTACTTTGGCAGAAATGTAACAAGCGCAATTCCTGTGGCGGAAGCGCGCGGGGTAATATCCGCATGCCTTGCCGAAAACGGCATCCCTATTTGTGAATTGACACCTAACGCAATTAAAAAAGGAGTAACAGGAATTGCGGGCGCCGGTAAAAAACAGGTTCAGGAGATGGTGCGCATTATTCTTGCTCTTGAAGAAATTCCAAAGTCCGACCACGCCGCAGACGCGCTGGGAGCGGCTATTTGTCTTTTAAACAGCGTTTCTCTGAAAATTCTGGGGGAAAGAACTAAAAATCCCAAGGATTAATCAGGTTAATTCCCTCTATACCGTCAAAATCTTTATTTTATTGACTGTCAAAAGGTTTTTGTTTTTTTTAAGCAAAAATGGTATGCTAAAAATAGAGGTTAATATGTTTAACAGTATCAGGGGTATATTAAGCGCAAAAGGGAGCGAAGCTGTTTTTTTGCTGTCAGGTGACATTGAATGGGAAATTACTATGCCCGCAAACGATATACAGGATTTACCTTTGAATAATGAATGCAGGATATTTACGTGGCTTTACCACCGTGAAGATCAAATGAAAATGTACGGTTTTTTCAATGAAAGGCGGAGATCAACATTTTTAGAACTTTTAAAAGTAGAAGGTATAGGTCCTAAGGGCGCTGTAAAAATCATGGGGGGAATCAGTCAGGAAGACCTTGAACGGGCGCTTGAAGCGGGCGATTTGGCACGTCTTGAGAGCGTGCCCGGACTTGGAAAAAAGACGGCGCAGAAAATGCTTCTTTCGTTAAAAGGAAAACTTGTTTCTGCTCAGGATGCCGTTGTTTCTCCCTATAATGACCTTGTGCAGGCGCTTGCGGATATGGGCTATGACAGACGTTCCGCCGCAGAAGCGCTGGCAAAGGCGGAAAAATCTGTCGGGAACGTAAAACTGCCGGATGTTGAAAGGGAAAAATTGCTGTTTAAAGAAGCAATTGTTTATCTTAGCGGTCAGTAATCTTTTGGAGTTTATAAATGGGTAAGATAAAAAAAACAAGCCTTGTAAGTCCTGAACAAACGGATGAAGATGCGCGCGATATAACTCTGCGCCCAAGGTACTTGTCCGAATTTTTAGGCCAAAAAAAGATGAAGGAAAACCTAGCGGTCTTTATTTCAACCGCAAAACAGCGAGGTGAAAGTCTTGATCATTTATTTTTGATTGGACCTCCGGGATTAGGAAAAACCACTCTTGCGCAGGTAGTGGCAAATGAACTTGATACAGGCTTTGTGCAGACTTCGGCTCCCGCTCTGGACAAGCCTAAAGACCTTGTCGGTCTTTTAACCAATTTAAAAGAAGGCAATGTTTTTTTTATAGATGAGATTCACAGGCTTAAACCGGCGATTGAAGAACTGCTTTATATTGCAATGGAAGATTATGGTATTGACTGGGTTGTAGGGCAGGGACCGATGGCGAGAACTTTAAGAATTGCCATTAAGCCGTTTACGCTTGTAGGCGCAACTACAAAAGCAGGAATTGTTTCCGGCCCTTTAATCAGCCGGTTTGGAATTACATGCCGTTTTTCTTTTTATGAACAGGAAGATATGGAAGCTATTGTCCGCCGTTCGGCGGGGCTTTTAAATATAAAAATAGATTATGATGCGGCGTCTTTACTTGCAAAGTCTTCAAGAGGCACTCCGCGTGTTGTAAACAGGCTTTTACGGCGGATGAGAGATTTTGCCCAGTTTTCAAAAGAATCTTCTGTTACGCTGCCTGTAGTCCGCTCCGGTCTTTCGCGTCTTGAAATAGATGAACTTGGTCTTGAAAAGCAGGACAGGGAAATATTAAAGATAATAATCGAACGTTACAAAGGCGGTCCTGTAGGAGCGGAAAATCTGGCAATTTCGATAGGCGAGTCTGTTGAAACTCTTGAAGATTACTATGAGCCGTATTTGATTCAGGCGGGTCTTTTGCAGCGTACTCCAAGGGGAAGAACAGTAACAAGCCTTACCTACGGTCATTTGGGAATTGCGCCTAACACTTCTTCCGATGAAGGGCGTTTGTTCGGCTAATGATTAGGGAACGGGGAATTAGTGAAGACTAGCGATTTCTTCTTTGAACTTCCGCATAAATTAATAGCGCAATTTCCGCCGGAACAGAGGGGACAAAGCCGGTTGATGACACTTGACAGGGCAACAGGAAAAAGAAATCACTGTATGGTAAGTGATCTTCCCCGTATTTTATCCGGTGATAATTTTTTAAGCCCTTGCGGTGAAAAGCCGCTGTTGGTTTTTAACGATACAAAAGTGCGCAAGGCGCGGATTTTTGGAAAACATGAACAGACAGGCGCAGAATCGGAGTTTCTTCTTTTGGAGAAAAAAAATGATGATTGTACTGTCTGGAAGGCGATGTCCAAACGAGTACGCAGCAAAAAGACAGGAAACATATATATTATTTTTGACAACGAAGGAAGGCAAACGGCGAAAGCTTTAGTAAAGGGAACAGAAGACGGTTATTTACTGCTTGAGTTTGATCGATCCGTAAATGACGAATGGCTTGACAGGTACGGGCATATACCGCTGCCTCCGTATATAAAAAGAAACGACTCTCCAAACGATGCACAGTGTTATCAGACGGTTTACGCGAAACAGACAGGTTCGGTTGCGTCTCCTACGGCGGGACTTCATTTTACAAAAGAAACACTGGAAGAAACAGCCGCCGCCGGAATTGAAAGCGTTTATATTACACTGCATGTAGGACTTGGGACGTTTCTGCCTGTACGCAGTGAAAATATTGAAGAGCACGTTATGCACGAAGAAAAATATTTTATTACAGATAAAACTGCGGCGGCAATTGAAAAAGCAAAAGTAAATAACAGAAAAATAATTGCAGTGGGAACGACGAGCCTTAGAACTCTTGAAAGCGCATTTACAGACGGAGGAATAAAACGCGGAGAGCGGAGTACGTCAATCTTTATTTATCCGCCCTACAGGTTCAAGGCAGCTAACGCACTGTTTACAAATTTCCATACGCCTCTTTCTACATTATTGATGCTTGTATCCGCTTTTGCGGACGGAGCTTTTAACGGCAGAGAATTGATCCTTGAAGCTTACGCGGAAGCAATAAGAGAAGAGTACAGATTCTTCAGTTACGGAGATGCAATGCTGATTTACTGACTTGTTAGGGAATTTGAGTTAACAGCTAAAATTTACAGATTAATAAAAGGCTCAGTCATCTTCTCCTGAATACTACAGGATACCGGAAATGGCAGGAAACGGCTTCTCCGTTGGCAGTTGCAGGAGTTCCCTTTTTACCTGAAAATGCTTTGATTGCAGCTTCACCAAATCCTCTGCCTGAAGGTTCTTCCAGCAAAATTTCTGCTCTTTGAACTGTTCCTGTACGGTCAACAAACAATTCAAGCATTACCCTTCCTTCTATGCCTGATCTAAAGGCGATTGGCGGGTATATAAGGTCAGTTTTTATTTTTTCATAGTCAAATTCAGGTCTAGTGGAGACTAAATGCATGGGCAGGTAATTTTCCTGAATAAGAAGAGTTCCTGCGGCTGCTGCATTCTGCATAGGCGGGATTTCAGTTTCAATCATTGTTTCTGCGATTTCTTTTGACTGCGGAATATAAGGCTCGAGAGGAGAGGGCGGCGGCGGTGAAAGTTCGGCCAAATCGGTCAATTTCATTACCCGTGACTCAGGGCTTTCTTCCTGAATGACTTTTTTTACATCGAATACAAGGAAGAATAAAATTACAAGGTGCAAAACTGCGGTAAAAACAAATATTAAGAGTTTGATTTTTGTTTCATTCATTGTTTTTTACCACAAAACTTACAACACGGTATTGAAGCAGCTGTAAAATTTCCAGTACGCCGTTGATTTTTTCATAGGGAGTGTTTCGATCGGCAATGATGTGTACTCTTGTGTCCGGCGCATTGATATACAACTCTGTGATTTTATTTTCCAGCGATAAATAATTTGATGTTTCTCCGTCAAGGAATATGTTTCCTTCAATGTCTATCCATATTTCAAGGTTTTTCTTCGCGTTTGTTTTTAACGCGGTTTTTGCTTCCGGGTATTCTATTTTTACTTCTTTTCTGTAATTAATGAGCGCAACCAGCATGATAAAAATCAAAAGAAGGAACGCTACGTCGGACATTGAATTAAGCGGAATGAAAAAACTTTTCTTTTTGAGTCTTAAATTCATGGTCCATCCTTTTTCATTGTAAAAGAAAACGAATCTACTTTCATATCCTGTACAAGTTCCACAAATGAAACAACACTCTGCCATTGAGCCTGTCTGTCTATAGTTGTTAAAACTGCGATATTCGGATTGTTTTTTTGAGCGCCTGCAATCAGGCTTTGAGCCGCTGAGATGTTTATAGCGTCATCACGGTAAATAATTCTTCCGCCGCCGTCAATTTCAAAACGAATTAAGTCTTCTTTTGTTATCAATTTTGCTGAGTCTTTTGCAGGAAGACTGATTAAATAACCTTTATTTATGTTAAATCCGGCGATTACAATAAAGTAAATAATTAAAAGAAATGCCGCGTCGCTTGCGGCGCTTGATTCCAGTATAGAATGTTTTTTAAATCGTTTTATCTTCATTTTTTCTTTTTACTCTGATGTTTTCCGGCGGGACAACTGCGTCTTGTTCGGCAAGCTGGGCAATTAAAACGGAACAGGTTCTTTCAATTTTTGACGCAAACTTGTCAACAATATGGCTGAATACGGAGTGGGAGATCATTGCGATAATCGCAATAACAAGACCGAACACTGTGGTAATAAGAGCTTCGTAAATGCCGTTTGCAACAATTTGCGCGTTAACTTCGGTCGCTTCGGCAATTGATCTGAATGCGCCGATCATCCCTGAAACAGTACCGAGAAAACCTGTAAGCGGCGACAGAGAACCAAGAGCTGTAAGAAAAGTAAATCCGTTTTCAAGTGAATTGATACAATTCAACGCTTCGGTTTCTGCCGCCCTTTCGGCGCGATGTTCGGAAAAACCGGAATCCGTAACGGAGTGCCGCATTAGCGCAAGAAGAATACGCGCTCCCATGCGCCTGTTTTTCAATGCGGAAAGATACACGGCGGCTCCTGTGTAATCGCGTTTTTCTATGAAACCGGAAACTTGGACTTCAAGATCGTCGACACGTAGATTATGACAAAGAAGATAAATTGCGCGTTCCAATGAAATTGCAACGGCGGCGATTGAGAAAAAGAGAAGGGGCCACATAAAGAAGCCCCCAAGTTTAAAGAATTCCATTAATGAAAAAGATGCGGTTTCCATAATGCATTACCTCATTTTTATGATATTTGTCGGGAAACTGAAATTCTTAAACAAAATTATTTCCTATTTTTCCGCAAGCGTAACAACGCCGTCCCAATTATCAGGCGGAGGATTGCGCTCAAATTCAATTGAACGTTCAAGATAGAAGCTTGAAAGAAAATCATTATTGTTTGTTTCAAGAGCTTTTTCAAAATATTCCCGCGCCAGTTTCCATTCGCGCAGATAAAAAGTACGAAGCCCCTTATTATAATTATCAAGTGTTTCTTTGTTAATAAGCAATGAAGGCACAGAGGGCAGAGCTGTGTTTACATGGCTTTCTTCCGCGCCTGAAAAACCGGTATAAACAGCATATATACCGACAGGTTTTACTTTTCCCTTAACGCGGACATTGTCTATAGGACGGTGGATAAATTTATCTTTTGTAGCTTCATATACATACTCTGATATTATTAGCGGGTGGCGGTATTGTTTGGTAAGGCTTTCTATTCGCGAAGCAAGATTGACAGTATCGCCTATTACGGTGTAATCCATTTTATTTTGAAAGCCGATGTTGCCTAAAATACATCCGCCGTAGTTAATCCCAATTCCAATGTCAATATCATTATGTGAAATTTTTGAACCGGATGAATTCATTTTATCAAGGACGGCTAACATTTTTATAGCTGCGCATATCGCTTTTTCCTGGGAATTATCCATGCTTGCAAATGCTCCGAATACAGCCATAATTTCATCGCCTATAAATTTGTCAATGTGGCCGCCTTCGCTCATTATTTCATTTCCCATTCTTAAAAAATAGGCGTTCAGAAAATCGACAACTTCCTGCGCTATTGAATGTTCTGAAATTGCCGTAAAGTTCCTGATGTCGCTGAAAAGAATGGAAACATTCCTGCTTTCACTGTTACGGCCTTTATTTATTGTTTCATTGATTATTTCATCCATTACGTCAGCCGGTACATAACGTGCAAATGCAGTACGGGTATTTTTCTGAAGTTCCGCAAGTTCATACATAGAAAGCGCGTTTGCAATAACGGGAGACGCGGCTCCCATAAATACATTGATATTTTCCATAATTGACGGCGTAAAATATTCGTTAATAGTATTAGCTATATGTATTGTTGCGAAATTTTCACCGGCAATTGTAAGAGGAAAAGTGATATATGACATTAGTTTTTTGCCGTTTGTTCCTGTAGGATGGAAATTTTTTGTCTTTTTTTCAGATAATTTATAATCTGGAAAATGCCTTGAAAAATCTGAAATGCATATTTCAAGAAAATTAGCTGAAATTTCCTTTGTAAATTCTCCGTAATTTGCGATATATATATACAATGTCCTGCTTGCGCCCCTGATCATCATTGTTATTATTTCCGCTTTGCAGATTGTATTAAGCAAATTAAAAATGCCGTATGCTACTAGTTCCATTGAATGGACTTTGTTGGACAAATCAGTAAGCATTCCGATTATAGTTGTCTGAAAAAGCTTGTTATCCAAAAGATTATTCACTATTTCTATAATGGATTCATCGTTGATTTTCCTGCCTTCCCTTTCTATTGCGGTAAAATCAATGTTTTCAGATGAAGGAAGGATACCGGCGATGGATTCACGGAGTAAATTGAAATTATCAGGCGATTTTTCTAAATAAACATCGGCTCCGGCCTGACCGCCCCAGAATTTATCTTTTGTTTCATCAAGGGTCGTGAACATGATAACGGGAATTGCTTTTGTATTCTTCCGTGATTTTAAAAGACGCGTCGCCTGATAACCTTTTAGAATCGGCATCTCAACGTCGGTAATGACAAGATGAGGCAAAAAACTGTATACTTTTTTTATTCCTTCAAACCCGTTGACTGCCCGCTGTACTTCGTAATTCTCTGAAGATAAAAATGAAGTAAGCATATCGGCAAAGATATCTGAATCTTCAAAAACTAAAATGCGTTTTTGGTCATCTGACACCGCTTCCTCCGATTAATTCATTTACAGCTTCAAGCAGGTTATGATTGTTAAATGAATTTTTTATAATGTAACGGGACGCTCCGAGAGAAAAAGCCTTTCTTTGGTCTTTTTCATCAACTTTGGACGAAATAACAATGATTGGAATGTTTGAAAGTTCAGTATTTTTTTTGACGTTTTCCACAAGCATAAAGCCGTCCATAACGGGCATATTAATATCTGTGCAGACAAGATCGTACTGTTTTGTTTTCATGGCTTTAAGAGCCTGCGCGCCGTCTGCGGCGGTATCGACAAGGTAGCCTTCCGATGTTAGGATGTCTCTTTCAATTTCACAGGTCGGCGTTGAATCATCTACAACAAGAATCGACTTGCGTAAATTTTCAAATTCCACATTTCGTTTTTTCATGTCTATAGTTTTTATGCGTTTTGCCATTTTAATTACTGTAGGAATATGCAGAACGCTTACAATTTCATAATCTTCGTTTAGGATAATACCGGAGAATAAAGGCATATTTTCCATAAAAGCAGGCATTGTTTTAAGTATGACAGATCTCATGCTGTCTATATTGTCGACTGCAATTGCGGCAATATCTTCATAAGAGCGTACAATAACAATAAAATTGGTATCCCTCAGTCTGTCGGCTTCCGCATTAATACGCAAAATATTGCTTAAATAAAAAAGCTTAATAATGCGTCCGTTATATTTAATTTCAGGACGGTCTACAACTGTAATAATATCTTCCCTGTTTATAAGCATTATTGTTTCAACAAAATTTGCAGGTATAATAAAATTAAATCCTCCGCATTCAATCGGGAACCCCATAAGGACTGCTATAGAAAGAGGAACCATGATTGTAAAAGTTGTGCCTTTTCCGAATACGCTTTCTATTATTATGCTGCCTTTTAAAGCTTCGATACTGCCGCGTACTACGTCCATGCCGACGCCTCTTCCGGAAATATTGCTTACTTTTCCGGATGTTGAAAAACCGCTGCGGAAGATAAAACTTGTCAGCTCTTCATCGGAAATCGAAGCGGCGGCAGCCTCTGAAATAAGACCTTCTTTTATTGCCTTTTGCTTTATTTTTTCATGGTCAATTCCGCGTCCGTCGTCGGAAATAACTATTTTCATATTGCCGCTTTCGCGTGAACATGATATGGAAATATTTCCCGTTTCGTCCTTTCCTGCGGCAATTCTTTCGCGCGGTGTTTCAATTCCATGATCGATTGAGTTACGAACCATGTGCATAAAAACTTCGGAAAGGCCTTCAATAATATTTTTGTCAATTTCGTTTTCTTTTCCTGTGATGGTAAAATGTACTTTTTTGCCTAATTCCTGTGAAAGTTCATAAACATAACGGGGATAACTGTCAAATATTGTGGAAAGGGGAAGAGTTCTAAGAGAAATTACGCTGTCATAAGCGCCGCTTATGCTGTTTCCCGCGTCTATTGAATAATTTTTTAAAGATGAATAGAGCCTGCCGCCCGCGCGTTCCAGCTTTCTTAAATTTGATGTAAGTGAAAGATCCTGCTTAATGTGATCCTGTATTAATTTTGAATATTCTTTTAACAATTTATTGAATGAATCGCTTTCTTTTAAAATGCTTTTTGCAGTTATTTCAAGCGATTGTAAAGAGGCGATGCTTTTTATAATTCCGTTGATTTTATCAAGAGACAAACGTATACTTTCGGATTTTGCTTCTTTTTTATTTTTATCTCCTGTGTCTTCGGTGCGGGGACCTGCCTGTAAAGAATTTTCTTCATAAGAAACACTTGAGTATTTTGCCTGTTCATCAATCATTTCAGGCAATGAAAAATCTTCATTTGCCGCCAAAAGTGAAAGATTTTTTACATACTCGCGTATTTCAATATCGTCGTTTTTTGTCTGTTGAATGGCGGCAAATCCTGATTTCATCAAATCAAGGGAAGCCAGAATAAGTTTAACCGCATTTTCAGAAAGTCCGATACGCTGTTCCCTGAAAGCGGTAAAGATACTTTCAATGGAATGGCTTAACTCTTCTATGCGTTTAAATGCAAGCATGCGCGAAGAGCCTTTCAGCGTATGCAATGCGCGAAGAAGGGCGGAAAGATCGTCTTCAACAGATATTCCGTCCTTAATGTCAAATATCAGAGTTTCGACAAGATTGACATTTTCCATGCCTTCTTCAATATATTTTTTTATATATTTATCTTTGTCTATTGCCATTTTATTCCTGTTATACCTTTGTTTCTCCCTGTGCATTGGTAAGCAAAGCGCCAAGTTTTTCTATTAGCTGCGAAAGATCCTCGGCTGACGATGTAGCGACTCTTGTTGACTGTAGGAAATTGGAAAGACCTTTTGAAATATCCGTTATGGCGATATTTATCTGTTCTGTTGATTTTTGCTGTTTCTGGGTTGATACCGTTATTGTCTGCGCTTGATTAGCCGTTATTTCAGCGCCGGAGCGGACTTCGCGGAATATGTCTTCCAGTTCTTTTATCAGGTTGTTGCCTTCGGTGATCTTGTCGGCGCTTTCTTCGCTGGAAATGATCAATGAAGACGAAGAGCTTTGAATTTCCTCCGCCTGATCGCGAATTTGTTTTGTAAGCGAGGCAATATCATCCGCAAGCCGGTTTACTTCGCTTGCAACTACCGCAAAACGTTTTCCTTTTTCGCCTGCGCTTGCAGCTTCAAGGGCGGCATTAAATGCAATAACCTTTGTTTGATCCGTAATTGTATTTATTGTTTTGATAATGTCGCGTATTTTTGCAATTTTGTTCCCAAGAGCGATTATTCCGGAGATAATACTGTCGTTTTTATGCTTAATGTCTTCAAGCTGATTAACATTGCGTTCAAGAACGGAAAAACCCTGAATGACATCATTTTCCATTTTAGAAGCGATAGTGGCGACACTGCTTGTTTTGGCTGCTATTTCAACCGCAATCTGCGTATTTTCATTGATTGTGCTTTCAATTTCCTGAATGCTTGCAGCCTGATTATTTGCAGTGGAAAAAATATCTTTGGATGAAAGGAAAATTTCGTCTGTAGATTTTCTTATTGTTTCCGCCATGTCTCTTGTTTGTTCAACTGTTTTGGAAGAGGCTTCAGCCGCTGAGCTTTCCGTCTTTATAATACTGCTCATGAGCGCAAGGTGGCGTTTACTTGCCATGCTGGCAATTAAGCCGGCTACTATCATTCCTAAGACACGGAAAGTTTCATTGTAAAGCGGGAAACGCACGTCTATGGTTTTGGATTCAATCGTAAAATAGTAAGGTAAATCAATAACATTCCTGTTTGCGATAATGACTATTGAATAGCAAATTCCCGCATATATGCCGGAATAAATCGCGCATGAAAAGCTGTATCTGAAACAGCCTGTCAGAATTAACATAAGGTAGAACATGGCCAAAATGGAAAGAAAAGAAATAGGCGGATAAATTTCAATATAGGTACAAATGACCCAAGTACTTGCACTGATGATTGTTATATCAAAAGTAACGCAAAAATATTTATATGCCCTGTGAAGCGTTTCTCTTTTCCGTAAATAAAAGAATAAAAAGACGGCATACAGAAAAAAGAGAACGGTACAAATATGGGCGCGCAGCGGCATATTTTCGTAGCCTTCCATTTTTCTGGCTATGGAAATAATCGGCATACCGGCTACATAAATGAAAGCTAACGCAAGACGGAAATAGTTTATTATTTTTTCTCCGTCACATTCATCGTTTTTAATTCTTTCCCTGATTTCACTCTGTATCATATATTCTCCTTAATTGTGGTTTTGTATTTTGAAAGCGTTTCTTTTAGTTCAATTGACATATTGTTCAGCTTATCAATTGCAGAAGACGCCATTGAGGTAGCTGAAACAAACTGGCTGACGCCGCCCGATATTTCCTTTAACGCGGTAAAAATATGGGCGGAAGCAAGTTCCTGCTGTTTGCTGATGTCGTAAATTTGCCGGGAATGAACGGCTACATTTTCAGAAGCGTCAACAATATTTTCAAATACTTTCTTTTGCTCAACCATTCTGTTGTATCCTTCGTCAATTGTACGCGAACCGTTATTTGCTTCCGTAATCAGGATATGGGAAGCGTCCTGAAGTTCCGTGATTTTTTCCTTTATCTCCGAAACTGAATCTACGACGTTATCTGCAAATCTCCGTATTTCACCGGCAACTACTGAAAAACGCGAGCCAGCCTCCCCCGATGATGAAGCTTCAAGCGCGGCATTAAAGGCGATCAGCTTTGTCTTGTCAGCTATTACGTTGATAAGGTGCACTGTTTCGTTAATGCTGGAAAGTATATCCGCAAGGTTTCTGATATTTTCGATTATTTTTGCATTTTGGAGTTTTATTTCCAGCATCATGTTTTCGTTTGCATCGCGAAGGCTTGCGCCCTTAAGGCTGAGTTCCTGCGTCTGCGCCGCTATGAACGCAACTTCTTCGGTTTTTTTTGCGGTTTCCGATGAAATGTTCTTGTTGTTTTCCATTGTGCTTACAATTTCAGCTACGCTGGCCGATTGTTTATTGGCAGTAGTTGTAATTTCCCTTGCAGATGATGAAAGATCAAATACGGCCGAAGAAACCATATAGGCGTTTTGGGTGAATGATGAAAAAGCGGTATTTAGTTTATCCAGAAAAGCTCCCAGGGCTTCCATTAATTCGCCCATTTCGTCACGGGTCATGACTTCAATCCGGGAAGTTAAATCATTCTCGTCCAGTTTTTGAAAAACTTTTCCGATAGTTTGGGTTGATATGTGAATGTAACGTACAGTAACAATGATAAATGAAAAAGCCAGAATAATAGCCAATAGCGCGGAGGCAAGCGATCTGATAAAATGCCACATGTACCTGTTAATTCTCTCTGATATTAGCATATTAAGCCTATCAAGGGATGCGGATTGAAGTCGGAATGCTGCGTTATTTGCATGACTTGATGTTTCGTAGAGCGCAGGAATAAACTGTATGCTGTTTTCGCTGTTTTCAAAAATAAATTCAACCGACTGCGCAAAATATTCCATTCTGTCATAACAGGCTTTTAAAAGAAGCTCGAATGTCTCAAGGCTTTCGGTATTGCGAAAATTCATCGTTTTTATCTTGTCAAATCTGTTCTGTATCCTTAAATTGTCCGAATATCTTAAAAGCTCAACATTCAGTTTGAACTCGTCTTTTCGTTTTTGCGTAAATGCGCCGGCTTCTATGGTTCTTAGCAAATTCACGATTGTAACAAGCCTGTCCTGCGCCTGCGGCAATTCATGAACGGCTGCAGCTATAAGGTATGCGCTTTCAAGTTCGCTGTCTGTAACTAATCCTGATATATCGCCGACATAAACAATCAGTCTGTAAATGTCTTCCATAATTATTTTATATGCCCAAAGAATCGTTTCTTTTATCCTTGTATTTTCCAAATGCTCCCAATTTTCAGAAAGCGATTTCATGGAAACAACGACAGTTTCATCCCCAAAATATTTTGTGTACTTTTCATTTAATTCGCTGAGTAACTCAGAAGTGTATTGTTTTGCAAATTCCAGATCGCCAGGCGCAAGATCAACTGAAAACCTGACATATTGCGGAATAATCTGCATAAGTGAAATTGCAGGACGCAAGACTTCGATGCCGTTTAACTCCCTTCTGTCTTTTATTATTGCAGCATAAGAGGTTGAAATAATTGAATAAAATAAAATTCCAAGCGGTAATAAAAAAGCTGCCACGCTGATTGTCAATTTAGTTGTTATCCTCAAGTTTTTAAAACTCATTTTTTACCTCTTATTTTATGTCAATTTCTTCTTTAAGATTCTCAGAAAATAATCCGGGGAAAACCCGCCCATAAAGCATTCAAAATTATGCTCGCTGTCCTTATTGCCGGTCTGCGACAGTTCAATGCTTTCTATTGCTTTTTTTATTTTATATTCATAACTTGTCCTGTTTCCTTCTGCGGAAAGGGACGCAATTCTGTAAAATGCAGGCCAGAATAATTTATCCTTTGCCGCGGCTTCTTGGAAATACTTAAGTGAATCTTCACCCTGTTTAAGCAAAAAGTAATATTCTCCGCGCAAATATTTTGTGTATATTCCGGAGTCTGATTTTTCAAGATGCGATAATACTTTGTCTGCAAGGTTAAAATCCTGTTTATGTAAATAAAACATGACAGCCGCCGCCATACAGCTTCCTGAAATTGAAGCTGTATTTTCCTTATTCAGCATATCCAGTACGATTTCCGCATTTTGTTTTCCTTCTTCAAGTTTTAATATTCCTGTAATTTCGCCTGAGTTTATGGAAAGCGGCGCAGGTTTTGGCGTTTTCAAACGTTCTGTTTGTAAATTGCCTGATGTTTTTTCCGATGTTTTTTTTGTGCGTACGTGTTTTTCAGCCTTTTCATTTTTTTGGGGAATATTTTTTGAATTCCATTCAGACAACGGCGGAATTGACGCGCCTGTTTTTTTAAAATAAAAAGCGTTAGATGAACAGCAGTTTAAAAGCAAAGGATGCTTTACGGACGAAGTTTCCGATACTCCCAAAAAAAGAAGTCCGTTATATAAAAGAGAATCCGCAAGATTATTAATTACATTAAGCCTGTTTTTTGATGAAAAATAAATTAATGAATTTCTAAAAAATATTAAATCGTACTGTTTTTCAAGACCGCGCATTATATTGTGGGGGAAAAAACAGACTTTGCTTTGTATGCTTGGAGAAATAACATACTCGCCGTTATCGTAAATAAGGTATGAGTCAAGAATATATCTCCAGTCCGCGACATTATCCCTTATGGCAGATATTGAATAACGCGCTTTCTTTGCAGTTTCTATTGATTCAAGATTGACATCAAAAGCGTCAATGCTAAAATCAATTTCAAGTCCGTTCTTGATATAATAATCGAATAACATTGCAATGCTGTAAGCTTCGCAGCCTGAGGAAACTGCCGCCGAGCATATCTGTACAGGACGGTTTAATTCTGTAAATTGGGGCATTATGTCTCTTAGAACTTCAAAGTGTTCGCCTTCCCTGAAAAAATAAGTTTCATTGACAGTCAGGAATTTTGAAATATTAAAAATATACTCGCGCGAGGTAAGCAATCGTTCATAGGAAGCTGGATTTTCAATAAAAGTAGAACCGCATATTTTTTCAAGATATTCATTCAGATTTTGAAGCGCTTCGCTTCTTGCCCTTATTCCGAGTATATTTTCAACCCGGTAGTATAAAAACAGCAAGGAGGGACTGGAGAGCACTTCCTCAGGGATTTCTGCAGAAACTTCATCTGGTATAACTGCAGCTTTTTCTAATACCATTGCCTATCCTCCGCCGGTCAGCGAAACTAACTTATTTGCAATTTCATTTAAAGGCAGTATTAATTCTACACAGCCTGTTTCAATTGCCGATTGCGGCATTCCGAAAATCATTGATGAAGTTTTGTCCTGCGCAATAGTTATGCCGCCTGCCTGTTTGACAAACCGCGTTCCTTCGGCTCCGTCGTTGCCCATGCCGGTAAGCACTATGCTGACAAGGGAGTCCCTGTATATATTCGATGCGCTTTTAAACAGTACATCTGCGGAAGGTTTCTGGTTATTTACAGGTTCGCCGTCGTCAAAAGCGATGCCTGTATTATTAATAACGATGTGTTTATCTGTCGGCGCTACATATACATTGCCTCCTAAAGGTATTGTCCCTTCTTCGGCAAGCTGTACGTTAACACGGGAATATCCGTTAAGCCATTGCACGAAACTTTTGTCAAATCCTGACGTATTATGCTGTACAAGCAAAATCGGTACGGGGAAGTTTTCAGGAAGGGCGGAGCAAATGTGACATAACGCCATTGGACCGCCTGTGGAAGAAGCAATTGTAATGCAGTTTATTTTTTTTGTAGCTTCAGCACCGTAATTCTCCGCATTTTGTTCTACGGCTGCGTTATTCAGGTTTGATATTTGCTTTAATATCCTGAATATTTCTTCACGTTTCATATCGCTTATTTTAGAAGTAAATATATCTTTTGCAAAAAATTCATGCGCTCCGCTTACGATGGCGTCATACGCCATTTTTGCAGTATCATGATTGCTTATTACAACAATGCCGCAGGAATTTGTTTTTTTTATTTCTAAGATAGCGTCAAGCCCGTTCATTACAGGCATTTCAATATCCATTGTAACAAGATCAGGGGAAAGTTCTCTTGTCTTGTTTACGCTTTCCTGTCCGTTTTCCGCTTCGCCAATAATTTCAAAAGAGCCTTCGCTTTCAAGAAAATCCTTGAGAATTGAGCGCACAAGAGGACTATCGTCTACAATTAATGTCTTTATCATATTAGTCCCTTTTGCAGGTTGTGTATTAAAAATTCAGGATTTAGAAATAAAAGCATATTGCTTTCCGGTCCGAATAAAATTCCGCTGAAAATACGGGAAAATTTTATACTGTCCAGTATTTTTGGCATTGAAAATATTTTTTCTTCGGGGACATTTATTTCACATTCTATTTCTGTAGTTAGTAAGATAGTTTTGTTTTCGATGATACCGTTGATTTCGTCATTTTCACCGTTTTTAAGAATTATTCCGTGACGCGTAGTTTCACTGTGATAATCAAAAAGAACGGGAAGGGAAATATATGTATTGCGGTTTTCATTGTTGTATTCGATCTTTTTATCGCTGTTGCCGCAGTAAAGCATAATGGAAGAAATATAATTTATCGGAATTGCAAGAGAAAAATTTCCAAAGGCGCACAGAAATACTCTCATTGCCGGCCTATATCCTCTTTTACACGCGATAATATTTTGTAAATATCCAGAATAAACACATCGCTGTCTTTCCAGTTAAATGAAGCCATAACGGCTTCCGTCAGATCATTTGAGTCCGCGCTTTTTTCAACATTGAGCAATTTATCCTGCTGTATGCCGGTAATTCCCGTTACATCGTCAATAAGAAAAGCGATACGGTCAATATCGTCTTTAATAATCAGCGCCTTGCTGCGGGGACTTGGAGTATTGTAAAACAGGAGGCCGATATCAAATAACGCATAAGGTATTGAATAACGGTTTATAACGCCCAATACATAAGGCGGCATAAGCGGCAGGGGATATACTGTATCGAAAAGGGTAATTTCTCCGATATAACGCGACGGAAAACTGTACAATTTGTTCATTATTGAGAAAATCAGATAATTTTCACCTTCTGAATTTTCAAGTGATAGCCGCGTATCATCTGAAAATTCCGTAATATCTGACATAATTCCTCCGTCGAAAAAGAACAAAGAAACCTCAAAAAACCAGGCTGGTTTTAAAGGATTCACATAATTATATTATTAATATAAAAATTGCTCAATATCCTTTAAAATGTTGTCCGCACCGGTGAAACTGGTTCTGGTTTCAGGCAGAGATTGAAGAAAAAGCTGCCCGTAGCTTTTTTTGAGAAGCCTGCTGTCAAGAACCGCTACAACTCCGTAATCACTTGAACGGCGCATAAGCCTTCCGAAGCCCTGCTTGAATTTCATTACGGCATGGGGAAGTGAAAGTTCCATAAACGGATTTCCGCCCCGTTTTTCTACCGCTTCACAACGGGCTTCAAAAACAGGATCGCCGGGAGTGCGGAACGGAAGCCTGCAAATTACAACAAGTCTTAAAGTATTGCCGGGAGCGTCTACTCCTTCCCAAAATGAATCTGTGGCAAAAAGGCACGAGCGCTCGTCTGAAATAAAGTCCTGTAAAAGGCGGCTGCGATCGTCGTCTCCCTGTTTAAGACAGCGAATGCCAAGAGGAGTAAGTTCTTTTTTTGCGAATTTATATGCGTTGCTTAAAGATTGATATGAAGTAAAAAGGACAAGAGCCGACCCTCCTGCTGTTGCCGCGAGGCTTGCAGCAGTTTTGTTTATAAATTCCTGGTATTCCGGTTCATCGGGAAGAGGCGCGTCTGTGGGAGAGGTAAGAAGCACCGCATTTGAATATGGGAAGGGCGAAAGAAAACAGCCTGAATGAACTGCGTGATTTTCTACGGAAACAATGCCGCATCTGTCCGCCCAGTAGGAAAAGTTACCGTTTATGGCAAGGGTCGCCGATACGCAGACGACAGTTTTATTTACAGAAAAAACACTGTCTTTAAGCTTGGACGCTAGATCAAGCGGAGTCTTTGTAAAAACCGCCCATGGTTCTTTTGATATTTGCTGTCTTTCTATCCAAAGCACTTCGTCTTCATGCTTACGGTAATTACGAAAAGCCTCGCAAATTTCCGCAATACTTTCCAGCCGCCTGACTATTGTTTTTATTTCCCACACAACAGGACTGGCCAAACTTTCATCGTCAAGGTTTTCTGTTATTTCGCGGATCATGGCGGTAAGAGCGATAATACATTTACGCAGCGAAATGAAATGAGGAAAAAGTGATTTTTTAAAAAACGATTCATCCTCCTTGGATGAAGAAAGCCTGAAAATTCCCTCTGCGCCGCAAAGTTGAATTGCGCATTCGTCAAGTTCTTCCGCTGATGAGCGTACTTTTTTTACAGCGGCCGCAAGGCTGTCTAAAACGTCCTCTTTTGACTGGAACATTGCGTTAAATTTGACAAGCAGCCCGCGCTGATTTGCGCGGCGTTTGTGGTAAAGTTTTGACAGTTGGCGGAATATCCCTGTACGTCCGAATTCAGCGGAAAAAAAAGAAGTAGCAGAGTTTTCTATTTTATGCGCTTCATCAATAACAAGTCTGTTAAAGGGAGGAAGAACGACAGAGTTTTCGTAACCCGCGCCTTGAAAACGCGCCGCCAAATCCGCAAAGAGCAGATGATGGTTTACTACAATGATATGAGCGTTATTCGCTTCCCTGCGCAATTTGAAAACAAAGCAGCTTTCGCGCCATGAGCAATGGCTGCCCAAACAAAGATCGGATTCAGAACAGACGCTTGACCATGTTATGTCAGACGGCATAAATGAAAGTTCCGATCTTGAGCCTGTTTTTGTCTCTTTTGACCATTCTGTTATGCGCTTTAATTCGTCAAAATCAAAATCATCAAGCGGCGGCTCTAGTATTGCTTCATCAAGCCTGCGCATACAAAGGTAATTTCCCCTTCCTTTCATAAGAACAGACTTAATATCCGCTCCTATTGCCGAAGCTACAAGCGGGATGTCTTTTTCATAAAGCTGCTGCTGAAGGGTAATAGTTGCCGTAGATATTACAACCTTTTCCTTGTTTTCAAGGGCAAAGTGCATTGCGGGAAGAAGATAGGCAAATGACTTACCTACGCCGGTGCCGGCTTCCGCCATAACGTGAGCGTCTTCATTAAAGGCGCGGATAATAAGTTCCAGAAGATCAAGCTGCGCCTGACGCGGTTCATAGGAATTAAGACGGGAAGCGACAGCGCCTCCTTCTTGCAGGGAAGCAATAATCTTTTCAGAGTCTAAAAGCGGCATATTTACCGAATCGCAAGCAGCGTCATTACTTTTGCGTCTGAGAGAATATTGTCAATCAACGCATATTCGTCAGGCTGATGAAGAGTTAGATCTGTCCTTGTCCAGACGGCGCAGTCAATTCCTATGTTACGCAAATATGCCGCCATTGTACCGCCGCCTATGCCTATTGGTTTTGGCTTGACGGCATAAACTTCACCGATTGCTTCACTTAATTTTTTAACTACGGGCGCGTCAGACGCAGTGGGTTTGGATTCCGTTTTTTGAAGTGTGCTGTATTCAACTGTTACGCGATGTTTTGTCTCAATTTCCGCCGTGATTTTGTTTATTTCTTCCAGTATTGAAGCTGTGGGGTAACACGGAAGAATGCGCATATCCATGTAAAAAACATCTTCGCCTGGTATTGTGTTTATATTTGGGACATTGGCTTCTTTTTTTGTCGGCTGAAAAGTAGAGTAGTCAGGATCAAACATACTGTTACGCTGATTGAATCTAGATGAAAGTCCGTTATGAAGACGCACGGCAAGATCGCTTCCTGCAAGAAAAGCGTTTGCGCCCGTATCAGGTCTTGATCCATGCGCCTGTCTGCCCCTTGTAACAAATTGCACCCAGACAATATTTTTTTCCGCTATTTCGATTAACTCGCCTTTTAAGTCTCCGCCGTCCGGAATAAGAACCATATCGTTTTTATTAAATAATTCGCCGTTGTTTTTAACCAGCCAATCTATGCCGTAAATCGAGCCGTTTTCTTCATCTGAAGCAAATAACAGCTTTATAGTACGCTGCGGCTTTAGTCCCTGTTCCGTAAAACTGAGAGCCGCAAGTACGGAAGAAACAATTCCCTGCTGATTGTCTTCTGTTCCGCGCCCGTAAAGACGCTTTCCTTGAATATCATCGCGGTATGTTACTGTCCACGGATCGCTGTTCCACAATTTTGCTTCTCCCGGAGGGACAACGTCAATATGGCTCATGATCCACAAACATTCCCTGTCTTCACTTCCCGGAATTGTCGCGATTAAATTAGGACGCACTCCGCCCTTTGCCTTTGGATCCGGCGAGTCGTACCGTTCAAGCTGCATAATGCCGTGCGCTTTAAGCCAGTTTTCAAGAAAAAGGCACTTGTCAAGTTCTCCCTCTCCGCCCGAATCAGGTGAAATCGCAGGCCGTTTTGTAAGCTCTGTTTCAAGTTCTACGGCAAGGGAGACTGAATTATCTATCCATGAAAACAGTTTTTCTTTCACTCTCGCTCCATTTCAACTAACGGGCATTGTACGCATCCCAGCTTGTTTTTATTAATGTTTCCATATCAGAGTAGCGCGCCCGCCAGCCCATCAATTCACGGGCAAGAGCGGCGGAAGCGGTAAGTTTTGCCGGGTCTCCGGCCCTGCGTCCTGCGATTTTAGACGGGATTGGCTTTCCCGTAACCTTGCGCGCTGTATCAAGAACTTCCTTTACAGAACTGCCGGTTTCACTTCCAAGGTTGACGATGAGGCTCTTGTTATTTTTATTAATAAAATCAAGTGTCATTGCGTGCCCAATGGCAAGGTCGCTTACATGGATATAATCCCTGATGCAAGTTCCGTCCGGTGTGTCATAATCGTCCCCGAAGATTTGCAGCTCACTCCTCATACCGCAGGCAGTTTCCATAATTATGGGAACAAGATTCGCCGGATTTTGCTCAAGCCCTTTAATACGCCCCTTTACATCGTAACCTGCGGCATTGAAATAGCGAAGGCTTCCGAACCTTATGCCTTTGAGTTTTTCATACCATGATAAAATACGTTCAATTTCAAGCTTGGTAAAACCGTAATAATTCTCCGGAATTGTCTGATGTTTTTCATCAATTGGTATATACTGAGGCTCTCCGTAAACGGCGGCGCTTGATGAAAAAACAATTTTTTTTATTTCCGCTTCGCTTGATGCGTTAAGAATATTAATAGTTCCGGCAATATTGTTACGCGAATACTTTTCCGGATTAAGCATAGATTCCCCCGCCGCCTTTGATGCCGCAAGGTGAATTAACGCGTCAAAAGAGCCGGTTTTCATGGTTTGCAAAAGATGAGGATAATCATGAATATCACCGTGTATAAATTGCGCTTCGGGAAAAAGGTTTTCCCTCAACCCGCTGGAAAGATTGTCGAAAACAGTGCAGTTATGCCCCAGATCAAGAAATTCTCTCGTTACATGACTTCCGATATAGCCTGCTCCGCCTATTACTAATATGTTCATAGGGAAAGTATAACGTAAATATGCCAAATAATTCTACAGTTACAATGACTTACTGTCAAATATGCTTATTATATTGACGCGATCTCTTCCGCAGCTTCTTCCCACTCGCTTGTTTTTGCTTCAATTGCCGCATTACATTCATCCAGTTTTATTTTAACTGCTCTTGCTTTTTCAACGCTGCCGTAAACTTCAGGCAAGGCAAGTTCAGTTTCAAGCGCCGCCTTTGCGTTTTCAAGTTCTTTAAGCGTTTTTAAGATTTCCTCTTCATGTCTTTCCAGTCTGCGCAGATGAGCTTGTTTTTGTTTGTCTTCAATGCGTTTTTTGGCGGAGTTTTTTTGCTTTGCAGGAACTTCAACCTGTACTGCGCTTTCCGCTTCACATGATATTCTGTCAAGGTAGTAGGCGTAATTGCCGTAAAAAAGCCTGGCTTTTGCGGGCTCACAGCCTGTTCCCGGAACAAGCTCCAAAGTTTTTGTAGAAAGCGCTTCCATAAAATAACGGTCATGTGAAACAAAAATAACAGTGCCGCCGAATTCTGAAAGAGCTTCGAGCAGTATGTCCTTTGAATTAAGATCAAGGTGGTTTGTAGGTTCGTCAAGGATCAGCAGGTTAAGCGGCTTTAGCAGAATTTTTAAGAGCGCAAGACGGCTTTTTTCTCCGCCGCTTAAAACAGAGACGCTCTTGTATACGTCATCACCTTGGAAAAGAAAAGAACCTAGCATATCGCGTAATTTTGGAATCATGCAGGTTGGCGCATCCTGTTCCATAAAATCAATTACCTGCGTATCGCCTGTTATGGCCTCCGCCGCATCCTGCGAAAAATAGCCTGCGCTGATGCCTGTTCCGTATTTGACATTTCCTTCGTAATGGGTATCGGCTCCGGCGATTATGCGAAGCAGAGTCGTCTTGCCTGCTCCGTTAGGACCTGCAACAACAAGCCTCTCTCCGGCTTCAATACATATATCCAGATTTGAAAGAACCTTTCGCTCTCCGTAATTTTTTCCTATACCTTCAAGCGTTAGGGCAATTTTTCCGGAATGGGGCGCGGGAGGAAAACTGATTTTTATTTTCTTTAGGGATTCAGGTATTTCTATTCGTTCCATTTTTTCAAGACGCTTTATAAGCTCCTGCGCAAAAGCCGCCTTGCTTGCCTTGTACCTGAAACGGCGTATAAGAGCTTCGGTTTTCGCTATTTCTTCCTGTTGTTCACCGTAACGCTTTACAAGACTTTCAAGTTCCACTTTTCGCGTTTTTTCATAAGAGCTGTAGTTTCCCGCATAACGTTTTATCTTTCCCTGAAAAATTTCGTAAACTTCATTTACGCATACGTCAAGAAAATATCTGTCGTGGGAAACCAGCAAATAACCGCCTGTAAAAGTTTCAAGCCAATTTTCAAGCCATGTCCTCGCTTCTATGTCAAGGTAATTTGTAGGTTCGTCCAAAAGCAGTATGTCAGGTTTTTCAAGGAGAATTTTTGCAAGGGCAATCCTCATCTGCCAGCCGCCTGAAAATTCTCCTGTGCTGCGATCTATGTCTTTTTCGGAAAAACCAAGTCCTGAAAGAACCATGCTGATATCAGCTTCCCTCCGGTAAAAGCCGGAATCTTCTATCATCTCCTGAAGCCTGTGATGTTCTTCGATCATTGCCTGTGTTGATGCGTCGTCATTTTTTGACTTTTCAAGTATTGCTCCGGTTTCTTCAAGGTGTTTGATCATTTTATGAATATAGCCGAATGCGGTTTCTGTTTCTTCCCGAAGAGATTTACCGCTGTGGACAATACCGGACTGCGGAAGATATGAAATGCGCGTGCTTTTTTGAACAGCCCTGCTGCCGGAATCGGGCTTTATTACATCCGCGATAATTTTCATCAGAGTAGATTTTCCCGATCCGTTTGCTCCGGTAAGACAGGAATGTGAACCAAGAGCAAGGCGTAAACTTACGTCTTTTAAAATATCCCTGCCGCCAAAGGCAATTGAAATACCTGAAAATTGAACAAAAGCCATATTTAGAGAGACAGTGAATCTCTGAAGAAATATAACACCATTGGCGAGGCTGCTCTTCTTGTAACGGTTGCATCTTCAACGCCAAAGTCCTGTACAACTTCAAGACGCAGTCCCTGATTGTCAAGGCTGTACATAAAATATAAATTTCTATTTGGCGTAACATCAGTCAATCTTAATGTAAATGCGCCTGAGTAAAGTTCCGAAAGAGTAGGAGAAAGGAAGATATCCATATAAACCTTTCCTCTTCCGGCTGATTCCGCGGGGATAAGCTGAGGAACAAGCAGTTCAAATCCCGTCCATGTAAAGCTTTCATGTTCGTTAAATGTAATAGTTCCGAAATTGCTGCTTGTAAAAACAGGTCCCTGATTGTAAATTGCCATATACTGAGTTTCCCGTCTTGTTTTTTCCTGCATGATAATGTCGTCAACATCGGCGGAAAGGGAAACAAACAGTAATGTGCGCTTTGAGCCCGTATTGTCAAGATATTGTACGGCAAGCGTTGTATTTGTGCGCAGGCTTATCTGAAGATCTGCGCCTTCAAAACGCCATGCGCGCTCGCCGTCAGGATATATGCCTTCGTATGTAAATTCCCTTTCAATATCAGGCAGGAAAATTCTTGCAATTCCTATATCCTGACCGGGATCAAAACGGTAGTTTTTTTCAAGTTCATTGATATTTATTCTTCTTGCGTTTATCATTTGCTGGTAAAATTCAGGCGACCATGTTTTTGACAAAACCATTTCAAGATCCGGATCAGGCGGTAATTCACCCCGTGAGGAAGGAGCGACGACAAGCGAAGGATCATAATGATTAAATATTTTTAGCCTGTATGAGAAACAATAGCCCGTTACGCCTTCGCTTGTAAGAACATAATACCAGTCGCCCGGCAGGGGGTCTCCTGTTGTGCTGATAGGCGGGTTGCCTTCCGCTTTATTAAGAATTTTGATAATTTCACCCACGCGCAGCCTGTATACGCGCCGTGAACCGTTGTCGGGAAAATCGCGTACGGGAAGCCCGTCCTGCATATTCTCTGCATAAGTTAACGCATAAACGGCGAATTCATTAGCCCTTTTATTGGCTTTTCTTTTACTGCCTGAAAATTCAAATAGTGAAAGCGGAATTTCTATTTTTCTTGATGAATCTGGAACGCCGACTACCCAAACATGATCGATATTTGATCTGATGTATACAGGAAGCACAGTACCGGATAATATGGGAGGATCATCTGTTGACCACAGCAAGATACCCCACCCCAGTTTTGAACATGAAGAGAAAAAAAAGACGGATGCAAGAGGTAATAAGAATGATAAATATTTTGCTTTAAAAAACATTTTTCCTAATTACCTCTTGCAGATTGGACTTGTTCAACAACTTGTCGTTTTGGCTGTAAGTTAAAACAAGTGTCTTTAAAATTATTCAACAACAGCGATAATATCGGACATTTTAAGGATCAAATGTTCTTCACCGTCAATTTTTATCTGGGTTCCGGCATATTTATCATACATGACCTTTTGTCCGGGTTTTACCTTAATAACATCCTTGTCATCCCCTATTTCAACAACTACTCCCTGTTGGGTTTTTTCCTGGGCAGTATCGGGAATAATGATTCCCCCGGCGGTTTTCGCCTCATTTTTCTCCAGTTTTACCATGACTCTGTCCAGTAAGGGCTTAACTTTCATATTTTTTCCTCCGTATTTATATAATTTTGTCACTAATATACAAAAATAGGGTTAAAACGTCAATACTCCGCAATGCCCTGAAGGCGGGTGTATTAATTAAAATAACTTTTCAAACTCAAGTCTGACTGCAAGATTTTCAGGATCCAGCTCTATTGCATATTGAAGAGAGCGCAGGGCTTCGTCAGAACGGCCAAGGGCGGAAAAACACTTTGCGATACGGAGTTGAATTTTGGCGGATGTTTTTGGGTTTTCTGTTTGTAACGCGGCAAGGTTGTACTGTTCAATAGCGCGGGAAGGAGAGCGCCGCGCTTCAATGTTTCGTCCAAGATTGGCATGAACTGTCCAATCCGCTTCCTCTACAGGAATTGAACGCAGTATATTTTCCGCGGTTTCAAGATCGCCGTCAAACATAAGCTGAATGGCTCTGCAGACTTCTGCCCAATGGGTAGAACTCCATTGACCGTTTGACTGCAAATTTTCAATGCGGTTAAGAAGAATTTTTAGTTCGCTGTAGTTTCGTTGAAAAAGAAACAGCCATGAAACCCACCTGTACAATTCTTCGTTATCATAATGCCGGTCAAGAAGAAGCCATGCTTCGGCCAGTTGTCTGCCAAGTTCCCGTATCGGAGTCTGCCGTTTGCACAGTTCAAGATCAACATACGGGTAATCCGCGGGTTTTATCTTTTCCAGTACGTTTATTGCCCGTTGAATATCAAGCAGGCGGCTGTAATATATAAGGCCGAATTGTCTTTCGGCGGAAACAGGAACGTTATACGCCATATCAGTATTGATCAATTTTTCAAAAAAATAAGCAGCTTCATATTTGTCATTTGCGGTTACGCCAAGGTTATAAAGACTGCGTTCTTTTAATGTATCATTTTGGGAATCAGAAAGCATAGACCAGATTAATCTTGCGCTGCCCTGAAAGCCTGCAAGGTAAAGAGCGTCAGCCTCGCGGCTTCTTGCTTTTTCATCGTTAATTGCCGAAAAAATTTCAGCGCTGCGCTCAATGTCGCCGAAGTCATAAAAAAACTCGGCCGAAAGGCGCAGCGAATTATCGGAAGGGAAGGGTGAATGAAGTACTGTTTGAATATCAGAAACCGCCGCGCGTATATCGTTTTGAAGAATTTTTAAAATTATTATGTCAAGAGCGATAGATTCTATTCCGCCTGATGAAAGCGAAACAGGTATCTGCATAGCCTTTGCAGGATTCTTAAAATCTCCCAGTAAAATATGCAGCCCAAGCCTTAAAGTATTAAAAGAAGGATCATTTAACAGAACAACCCATTCGCGTAATTTAACTTCGGCTTCCCTGTTTATTGCAGTGTTTTTAACAAGAGCTTCGGCGGCAATAGCGGCTACAGGCTGCGACATGGGGTATAACTGTATAGCGTTGTTGACTGATTTTTTGTAATTTTCCAGAGAAGACTGGTTTATACGCGCGAGAGCCCTCCTGCGTTTTAGAACAGAAAGCCACGATTCCACGCCTATTGCCTTTTTTTCAAGTTTATCAAGTTCGCGGTTCATGCGTTCAAAATCCCTGTCTGCGCCTGTATCACTGAACTGAGTGTCGTATTCGCGCAGACTCCTGCTGAAATTGTCCTGTATGCGCGTTGTTTTATCCGCGTTTCTTTCCGCAAGATAAAAAAACGCCAATGCGCCGGAGCTTAAAATAAAAAATATTAATACCGAGACAAGCGTTATGCGTAATGTCCTGCGGTCTTTGATTCCGGTTATATTTGGCAGGCGCATGTTTCTTCCGGCTTAAGAAGGGTTTTGCGGATACTGTCAAGAACTCCGTTAATAAATTTGTATGAATCGTCAGTGCCGAATTCCCTGCTAATCCCGATAGCTTCATCAATTACTATGGATGCGGGAATATCTTTTTGAAACATTAGTGAATAAATTGACATTCTAAGGACGGCAAGATCAACACGATTTAACCGTGAGATATCCCAATTTTCAAGGTGGTTTTTTATCATCTTGTCGATATTATCGATATTTTCGATTGTACCGGCGGTTATGACTCTTGAAAAAACAGCCGTTCCTTCGTCAAGTGAAATACGCTTTTGTTCTTCAAGCCATGCGAAACTGACAAGTTCCTCTACAGGGACGCGGTTTGATTCCCAAAAGTAGAGAGCTTGGAATGCAAGAATACGCCCCTTTCGCCTGGAAGCCATTAGTTTACCAATTCAGATTATTTTCATAAATCTGAAAAGACTTACCTGATCTTAATTCTGAGGCTATTTCCTGGCTGGCCTGCGCGTAAGCATTCTGCTGCCGCTGATTGAGCATTCTTTGGCCGATAAAGTCCCTTACCGTAGCTTTTGATCCAAGCTGAAAAACATCATCCAGTTCCAGAATTTTTTGCGAATAGTTTTCTGTTACTTTTATTATCTGAAATCCCTGTTTGCCTTCAATTAGCTGTGAAACTTGTCCCTGACGCAAAGAAAACGCGGTATTCATAAATTCCTGGCCGACGAGTTCTCTTGCTTCTTGATTCCTCGGAAGATATCCTGCGTCTCCTGCCATATAGCCTGAATTTGGAGTTACGCTGCGCGCCGACACTTCGTCAAATTTGGAAGGATTTGACCCGATTTCCTTTATTAAATTATTGCCGAGTTCCCTGGCTTTATTACGGGAAGTCGTGTCAGGACCGTACGGAATCTGTATCATTGAAAAACGCACAGTTTCAGGGCGTAAAAGCTCGCTTCTCAGCACATTATATTCGGACAGGATTTCCTGTTCTGTAGGCATCTTGATTGAATTTAACAAATCGCCTTTTTTTGCCATCATGTATTTTTGAATTATTAATGTTTTGCGGATCTGATCTCTGTAAGCCTGTAGTTCCATGTTAAATTCATTCTTTAAAGCCTGGGCAAATTCCGCGTCTGTCGGCTGACGTCCTATATTCTGCGCCAGAGCGACTCTTAGCTGCTGCAGTTGCTGATTTACCTCATTATCACTGACAATAATTTTGTCACGCTCGGCAGCTTGGATAACCAGACGCTCGTTGATCATTCCCTCAAGCACCTGCAAACGCTGACTTTTGTTTAATTGTACTCTTGCTGCCTTTTCCATCAATTCCACTTCAGTGCGGAGCTGTCCGACAGTTATCGGTTCGCTTCTAATCAGGTTAACAATGGCGACAGTTTGTAAACCTGACTGGGAAAAACCGGAAACCGCTGTTAATACGGCTAAAATTATAAAAAATACTGCTTTTTTCATAAACTTCCTTATATTTAAAATATAACACAATATAAACAAAATGTAATGATAAAGGTTAAAAGCAGCTTGAATTTTTAAAGATTTTTCTTAGCTTAATACTGCCCGAATCCGCCTTACTCCCGCCGATGAAGATTGTTCTTTTTGTATTTGAAATTTGCCTAAATTCCCTGTTTTTTCGACGTGCGGTCCGCCGCAGACCTCTTTTGAAAAATAGTCAGTTGTCGAATTTCCTACAGTATAAACTTTTACCTGCGATTCGTATTTTTCCCCGAACAGCGCAATTGCTCCCGAAGATACGGCTTCTTCAAGGTTCATTGTTTCCATAAAGACAGTAAGGTTTTTTTCTATCTGTTGATTTACAATTTCCTCGACTTTTTTAATTTGTTCTTCCGTCATCGGCGCATCATGGGAAAAATCGAATCTGAGCCGTTCCGCCGTAATGTTACTGCCTTTTTGACCGACGTGCTGTCCCAAAATCATCCTGAGAGCCTGATGCAGAAGATGGGTCGCTGTGTGGTACTTTACCGCCATTTCCCCTTGATCGCCGAGACCTCCCTTGAATGCCTGACCGCTCTGAGAACGGGATAATTCCTGATGTTTTTTGAAGGCTTCGTCAAATTCTTCCCTGTTTATCTTCATTCCGTGTTCGGCGGCAAGCTCCTCTGAAAGCTCTATTGGAAAACCGTAAGTATCGTAAAGTTTAAACGCAAGCCGTCCGGACATGATTTTTCTTGGGTCTTTTAACAGATTCGGCAGGAGTTTTTCAAATTCATGTTCGCCTTTTTGCAGGGTTTCCATGAATTTTTCCTGTTCTTTTCTTAGTTCGCCCATTAAAAAAGCCCTATTTTTCTCAAGTTCGGGGTAGGCAGCCCCGGAAAGCTCCACAACAACTGCTGCAATTCCGGAAAGTTCTATTCCTTCGCCAGAAATTTTCCGTCCGTGACGTACAGCGCGGCGGATTAGACGGCGTAATACGTAGCCTGCCCCCACATTTGAGGAAGTTACCGCCTTTGGATCGCCTAAAATAAAGACTGACGAGCGTATATGATCGGCAATAATCCTGATTGACTTATCTTTTTCGTTGTCCGTCCCGTATTTACAGCCGCAAACTGCTTCAATTGCCGCTATTATTGGTGTAAAAATATCCGTATCGTAAACGCTTGTTTTTCCGTTAAGTACGGTTATGGTTCTTTCTATACCCATGCCCGTATCAACGCATTTTCGTTCAAGCGGTTCGTATTCGCCGGCGGCATTTTTATTGTACTGCATAAACACGTCATTCCAGATTTCAAGCCATTTTCCGCAGGAACAACCTGGCTTGCAGTCATGACTGCAAGGCGCGTCTCCAGTGTAATAAAACATTTCGGTATCGGGACCGCAAGGACCTGTGGTTCCCGCAGGTCCCCACCAGTTATCTTCCCTCGGTAAATAGGCAATGCGGTTTTCAGGAATTCCTTGTTTTTTCCATAATGCAGCCGATTCTTCATCACGGGGCACGTTTGTATCTCCCTGAAAGACCGTAACCCCCAATTTTTCAAGAGGAATATTAAGCCATTGGGGCGAAGTGAGAAATTCAAAACTCATCCCGATAGCCCCTTCTTTGAAATAGTCTCCAAGCGACCAGTTGCCGAGCATTTCAAAAAAAGTCAGGTGGCTGAAATCGCCGACACTGTCGATATCTCCTGTACGGATACATTTTTGGTAATCCACAAGCCTTTTGCCCGCCGGATGTTCTTCTCCCAGAAGATAGGGAACCAGCGGATGCATTCCCGCAGTGGTAAAAAGTACCGTAGGATCGTTTTCCGGCAGAAGCGATTTGCCCTGTATTTGAGAATGACCTTTGGAAACAAAGAAATCTATGTATTTTTTACGAAGTTCATCGGCATTCATATAGTAATATTAGCAAAAATAAATCATGTTTACAACGGTAAAGAAAAACTCATTATTTATTTCAATTTCATGTGTTTTTAAATACCTGTTGATTAAAAACACGAAATGTCATAAAATAACAAAAAAGAGGGAGTTATGGCAGCGGAAGATTTAATGGATAAAGTATTTTCTTTATTCAGCGGCGACGGTTTGACTGATGAAAAGCAAAATATGCTTAGAGGTATTGCAAAAGAGCTTAATCAGAACAAATATGTCAAGTTTTTCAGAATTAGGAGTGAAGAAGTTGATCCGTCGTTTTCATCTTTGTTATTTTCGATATATAAGACAATATATCCGATAAAAGAATTCTACAAGGACGAGAATAAACTTACCAAGCTAAAATCATTAGTCGTTGAATCATGTATTGACAATAACATTAAGGAAACTATCCACCAGCTTGATCCGGCTACCCTTGATATGAAAGCAAAAACAAAGACCCCTGAAGAACTTATTAGCGAAATACAGGCGAATGTCGAACTGCTTACCACCCAGTTTAGCGCTGATCGTATAAATACCGCCAACCATCGTTATGAGTTAGCGAGTCTTCTTGGACTGTTTGTTAATTTTAATTTTGCAGGTTTTTTTAAAAAATTTGATCCCCATTTTGCCGATGGAAGTTTTATTATTGAACCGAAATTTCCTGCAATCAAGACAATATTAATCATTGATCAAATCGGAGAATTCCTTTCTGTTACTCAGGCTATAAAACCTGAAGATGACTGGTACAGCCTTATTAGCCTTTTAAAAGCATGTGAAGGACATGACCTTGTTATTCCTGAACAATTTAATACGATGATCAAGACAATCAGGGAAATACACGCTTCAAAAATCCTGGAATTGATGGTGCAGTACACTTTAAGAAACCCTGTATGGCAGTATAAAAACACGATTATCCATGAAACAATCGGTGAAGAATGGCTGGCTGCCAATAAAACGGAAGCTTCAGCATATATTTCAAAAATCAACAATGCCAGGAAGAACAGCCAGATAAAAGCGTTAACCGGTGAGATTTTTGAATCTTCTGACCTTACAAGACTGGAAAACTATATTGTACAAATCAGTGAAACATACCGGAGAAGAAAGGTTGATTACTATATGTATGCCGAAGGGTTGAATTACTTAAAAGCGTTTTTGGACGATTATGTTGATAAAGAAATAAAGGAAGTCTGCGATATCCTGCTTATACGCGGTCAATGGACAAACAACCAAATGTCAATGGAAATGAGCGAAGCTTTGCACAGTCTCATTGATGAATTGGAGCTTATTATAAGGCTTGATGCTGAATTGTCCGAAGACGGTCCTGACGGTTCCCGTTTACGCGCGGCATTGCTCAGGCTTGACCGTGATCCTACGCAGGCTCGTTACATTAACAGTATTATAGGAAAGGTAAATAACGAAGCCCAGGATATAATCAACGAGGCGGCGCAGTCGTTGATAGTTATAGGAAAGCACATGAAAAACCTTATTGAAGATATCAAGAAAAAGCATCCTGAATTGCTCATTAACTGGAGAGAATTAAATTCTGCTTCAAAGGAGCCTCTTGCTCAAAGAATGGTAACGGATTTTAAAAGGATACATTATTTTATCCAGCTTATGCATCTTTGTACTCAGGTATAACCGGTCGAGAAATACCGGTATTTTTCGGTAAATTGTTGATTTTGCTACTAGCAAAAAACAATAAGCTGTTGTAATATATTTTAATGCTTCAGGGTTAATGCCTGAGCGCTTTATTTTCTGCAAAAAGAGGATGATATGGAAATTCAGGTTCAGGAACTTATTGATAAAATAAAAAAGGACGGCATCAATACCGCATCGGAAGAGGCATCGCGGATAAAGACGGAGGCTGAAGCAGAAGCGCGGCGGATTGTTGATGTGGCCAAAAAAGAGGCGGAAAATGTAATCAGCCGAGGTAAACAGGATGCCGAGCGTTTTGAAAAAGCGGGAATGGCCGCTTTAGAACAGGCTTCGCGTAATCTTGTACTGGCATTTAAAGATGAAGTCCAGGCTTTATTAAAGAAAATTGTAAGTACGCAAGTTGCCGCGCAATACGGCGATGATGTTTTAAAGAATACGCTACCAGGTCTGCTCAAATCATGGGCGGAAAAAAACTCAGGCGATCTTGCCGTGGTTCTGCCGGAAGACGCATTATCAAGGCTTCAGTCTTTCTTTACAGAAAAACTTTCCAACGAACTTAATAAAGGCGTAGAATTAAGATCCAGCCGGAAATTAGCTTCCGGTTTTCGCATTTCCAATAAAGACGGTTCCGCTTATTACGATTTTTCGGCGGACGCTGTCGTTGAAATGCTTTCAGCGTATTTAAACCCTAAATTAGCTGAAATAATGAGAAGTTCAACTAAAGGAATTTAACAGTGAGTTTTTATTACCTCATGGCTCAACTTCCTGTACTCATATATGATCAGAAAATGCCGATGTCTTCAGAGGAATTTAAAGCGCTTGCCCTATCCGTTTTGGATGAAAATGATTCAAACTTGTTTATTCATCTTTCGCTTGATCCTGACCCATGTAGTAAAGAAGAGCCGGCTTATAAAGAAACAGCCCTTGCTACAGGCTGTGATTTTATAGACAATTGGCGGGTATGGGAACGTACGTTCAGGCTTAATCTTTCCAAACACCGCGCTCATCATTTGAAAAGGGAAGTTTCGTCTATCGAACCGCCTGTTATGCCGGCAGAAGCGGCTGCGGCCGCATCTAGAGCTGTTTCAGGCGATAACTCTCCGCTTGAATCGGAGATTCTAATTGATAAGGCGCGCTGGAACGCTATCAGCGAGTTTGCAGGCATTGAATACTTCAATGTTGGCAGTGTCTTTGCCTATTATTTAAAACTTTTATTGATGGAACGCAGAGCGTCATTCAATAATGAAAAGGGAATTTCTGAATATAAATCGTTATACGCTTCCATTCTTGGAAAAGCGCAGCAATCTCCGGGAGAAACTAAATGATCGGAACAAAAGGAACAGTAGTCGCCGTTAACGGCAATATGGTGAGCGTTCGTTTTGATGGAATTGTTTCCATGAACGAAGTCGGCTATGTAAAAGTTGCAGATAAACGGCTAAAAAGTGAAGTTATCAGGATTCGCGGCGAAATAAGCCAGTTGCAGGTCTTTGAAATCACCAAAGGTATAACCATTGGCGATGAAGTGGAATTCACGGGCGGAATGTTGTCTGTAGAATTGGGACCCGGTCTTTTGGGACAAGTTTATGACGGTCTTCAAAACCCGCTTCCTCAGCTTGCGCAGGCGGCAGGTTACTTCCTTGAACGGGGCGTTTACTTGGATGCTCTTTCAACCGAAAAAAGCTGGCAGTTCACGCCTAAAGCTAAAGCCGGCGATAGAGTAGAGCGCGCCGATACTTTGGGCACAGTTCCCGAAGGTTCATTTACCCACAGAATAATGGTTCCGTTTAATATGTACGGAACTTTTACAGTTTCATGGATAAAACCTGAAGGATCATATAGAATCCGCGATACCATTGCGGAACTCGCAGACGAACAAGGCAATAAAATTCCTGTAACGCTGAGCTTCCACTGGCCTGTAAAAAGAGCAATAGACTGTTACGAAGAGAGGCTTAAACCTACAGAACCAATGGTTACGCGCGTACGCTTAATTGACACTTTTTTCCCTGTAGCGCGCGGCGGCACGTACTGTATTCCCGGTCCGTTCGGCGCGGGAAAGACAGTTCTTCAGCAGATAACAAGCCGTTTTGCCGATGTTGACATTGTAATTGTAGCCGCGTGCGGCGAGCGCGCCGGAGAGGTAGTTGAAACATTAAAAGAATTCCCCGAATTGAAAGATGAAAGAACAGGCCGTTCCCTAATGGAAAGGACAATCATTATTTGTAATACATCGTCCATGCCGGTTGCCGCCCGCGAAGCGTCGGTTTACACCGCCGTTACACTTGCAGAGTATTACAGGCAAATGGGGCTTAACGTTCTCCTTCTTGCCGATTCTACAAGCCGCTGGGCGCAGGCAATGCGCGAAATGTCAGGGCGTCTTGAAGAAATCCCGGGTGAAGAAGCATTCCCCGCATATATGGAATCCACAATCGCCAGTTTCTATGAAAGAGCCGGTATTGTAAGGCTCAAGGACGGAAGTCTTGGTTCCGTAACAATCGGCGGTACTGTAAGCCCCGCCGGCGGTAACTTTGAAGAACCTGTAACGCAGGCGACATTGAAAGTTGTCGGCGCATTTCACGGGCTTTCGCGCGAAAGATCCGATGCGCGCAAGTTCCCCGCGATTCATCCGTTGGATTCTTGGTCAAAATACAAGGGAATAATTGACGGCGAAAAAGTAGGTTACGCGCACAATTTTATGCGCCGCGGTTCTGAAGTTGAACAGATGATGAAAGTAGTAGGCGAGGAAGGAACAAGTATTGATGACTTTGTTATTTATCTAAAAGGCGAACTTATTGACTCTGTTTACTTCCAGCAAAACTCATTTGACGCGGTAGACGCCGCTGTAAAACCTGAACGGCAAATTTTTATGTTTTCCAAACTGATTGGCGTATTGGCAGCCGTCTTTGAATTTCAGGACAAGAACGAAGCGAGGTCGTGGTTTAACAGGCTCAGACAGAAATTCCTGGATTACAACGGTTCGGAATGGAAGAGCGAACGTTTTGAAAAACTGGAAGCGGAAATCGCGAAAGCCCTGAGTGAACAGTCAAAAGGCATTGATAAAGCTGCCGAAAAATACCTTGCATAGCGCAAAGAGGTTAATATGAACAAAGTATACAGCAAAATTGAATCGATAACGGGAAGCGTTATTACTGTAAAGGCTGACGGAATCCGTTACGGTGACCTTGCCGAAGTAGATACAGTATTCGGCACCTCGCTTGCCGAAGTAAACCGTCTGCAGGGTGATACTGTCGCGCTGCAGGTATTCGCCGGCGGACGCGGTATCTCAACGGGCGATACAGTCCGTTTTCTCGGACGCCCGATGCAGGTTCCTTTTTCAGAAAACCTGATGGGCAGGGTATTCTCAGGTTCAGGTAAACCGCGCGACAAAGGCCCCGAGTTAAGTGAAAACATGATACCAATCGGCGGTCCGTCGGTTAATCCTTCTCAGCGCATCATACCGCGAAAGATGATCCGTACAGGTATTCCCATGATAGATCTTTTTAATACTCTTGTCGTATCGCAGAAACTGCCGATTTTCTCTGTTTCGGGAGAACCGTATAACGAACTGCTTGCGCGTATCGCCATGCAGGCTGAAGTTGATGTAATCGTTCTTGGAGGAATGGGACTTAAATATGACAACTATCTTTATTTTAAAGATACTCTGGAAAACGGCGGAGCGTTGGCGCGTACCGTAATGTTTATTCACACCGCAAGCGACCCGACTGTAGAGTGTCTTATGATACCTGATATGTCCCTGGCTGTCGCCGAGCAGTTTGCACTGCAGGGCAAGGACGTGCTTGTGCTTCTTACTGATATGACAAACTTTGCCGATGCCATGAAGGAAATCTCGATTATTCAGGAACAGGTTCCTTCAAACCGCGGCTATCCCGGAGACCTTTACAGCCAGCTTGCAAGCCGTTATGAAAAAGCCGTAGACTTTGAGACCGCCGGATCAATTACAGTTCTCGGAGTTACAACAATGCCCGGTGACGATGTTACCCACCCTGTGCCTGATAATACCGGATATATTACAGAAGGCCAGTATTATCTTAAAAACGGACGCATAGAACCGTTCGGTTCCCTTTCCCGTCTAAAACAGCAGGTTAACGGAAAAACCCGTGAAGACCACCGCGCTATTATGGACGGTATGATAAAACTGTATTCCGCCTTCCGAGACACTATGGAAAAAAAGGCAATGGGCTTTATCATGACTAACTGGGATGAAAAACTTTTGAAATACGGATACCAGTTTGAATCCAAGATGATGGATCTTTCCGTCAATATACCGCTGGAAAAAGCGCTTGATCTTGGCTGGGAGATTTTAGCTGACTGTTTCAATCCCGAAGAAACCGGTTTAAGAACAGAACTTATATCCAAATTCTGGCCGAAGAAAGATTAGGGCAGGGAAGGACCGGGCATGGCAAAGATTAAGCTCACTAAAAATGAGCTAAAAAAACAAAAAGATTCACTTAAAATGTACAGGCGTTATTTGCCGACGCTTATGCTGAAAAAACAGCAGCTGCAGAGAGAAATAAGGCTCACCGATTTACGGTTAAACGAACTGTATGCAGCCAGAGATAAACTTGATGAATCTTTTAAACCATGGATTGCGGTTTTCGGTGAGACAGGATTTTTCACGGATAATACTTTAAAAATTGTTAATTTTAGAACGGGACACGGAAACATTGCCGGCGTTTCGATTCCGGTATTTGAAGGCGCGGATTTTGAAATCGCAAAATACGATCTTGCGCGTACTCCTGCATGGCTGGATAAGGCAATAGATGTGATGAAGCAGACCCTCCTGCTTGATCTTGAAGCGCAGATTGTCGGAGAACAGCGCAGAAGACTTGATCGCGAATTGCGTATAACTACTCAGCGTGTAAATCTTTTTGAAAAAGTAAAAATACCTGAAGCAAGAGGAAATATTAAAAAAATTCAGGTTTACCTAGGTGATCAGCAAACCGCTTCTGTTGTGCGCGGGAAAATCGCCAAAGGCGGAACAGGGAAGGCGGCTATATGATAGTACCCATGAAAAAAGTTTGCCTTATGATACAGGGAAAATCCCAGAATGAAGCTTTGTTAAAGTTACGTGAAGTTGGGGTAGTGCATCTTGAAAAAAAAGTTCTTCCCGACAGTGTTTCAAAATCAGTTGAGCGTAAAAATAAAATTGAAACTGCAATGGGACTGTTAAATGAAGTAAAAAAATCAAAAAAGAAGGCTGAAAATAGCGGTAAGGAAACGCGCTCAGTCTTTAAATGCCGCAGGATAACAGATATTGCTGGAACTGAAGATAAGCAGCCGTATTCGCTGGATGCTGTAAGAGCTTCTACAAGACCGTATCTTCCTGATTTGATAATGGGTATAGCAAAAGAGCGAAAGAGTCTGCAGGAAAGAACAGCCTATCTTGTACGTGAAATTACGCGTGTTGGTCCGTGGGGAGATTTTTCTCCTGAATCCGTAAAGGAAATGGAATCTTTGGGGCTGCCTGTTTTTCTATATGAACTGACACATGATGTTTTTTCCGCCATTGATAAGGATGTCCGATTTATCAAAATAAGCGAAAATAAAACAACTGTTCGCATTTTAGTATTGGATAAGGAATTGCCTGATGTTATTCCGTTTACTCTGCCGGAAAAATCACTTTCTGCTCTTTTAAGCGAAATTGATGATATTAAACTTTGCATTGAAGAACTTAACGTTAAATTGGCAGGTTTTTCCGATCGCCTTCCGGTTCTAAAAAAAGAAATGTTAGTTACAGAACAGGAAATCGAATTTGACAATGCTGCGGCATCTATGGAAAAAGTTGACGGTATAGCTTCTAGCGCTGAACTTTTATACTTGACTGGTTATGTTCCAAAAGACGAGATTGACAGCCTTAGAAAAGCTGCAAGTGATAACAGCTGGGCTTTTTCAACAGATGACCCTGCGGAAACTGATAATGACGTTCCGACAAAACTAAAAAACAACAAATTTGTTAGTCTGTTAAATCCAATCACCGGTTTTCTTGGAATTGTGCCGGGTTACCGTGAAACGGATATATCGCCGTGGTTTCTTTTATTCTTCTGTATTTTCTTTGGCATGCTCTTTGGGGATGCGGCGTACGGTCTTATCATTTCCTTTATCGCCTTGTTTGGTATTTTAAAAACAGCGAGAAAAGGCGTACCGCAGGCTTTGCAGATGCTGTTGTTACTGGGTGTTTTTAACACAGCATGGGGTGTGCTTACCTGTACATGGTTTGGCGTTGACGTAGAAAAAGTCCCGAAAGTTTTAAAGGACATTTCCTTTTCATTATTCTCAACTGCCAAAACGGATGAAAAGCTTGTAAGTCAGAACCTTCAAATTTTTTGTTTTTCTCTGGGGCTTTTACAGTTAACAATTGCTCACATAAAAGGATTTTTCAAGAACATCAGATCTCTAAAACTTTTCGCCGATCTTGGATCTATCGCGATGCTTTGGGGAATGTATAATGTAGTGCTTTTCCTTGTCGCAAGCAATGATACGCGCTCTATACCATTACTGCCGATTTCAATTTATCTTCTTGGCGGCGGATTTGTATTAACTTTTATTTTTGCTTCTTATAATGGGAGCGTAGGGAAGTCCGTATTGGAAAGCTGTAAAAATATAATTTCTGTTGTATTGGGAATAACCAATGTATTTTCTGATATAATGTCATATATCAGGCTTTGGGCTGTAGGTCTTGCAGGAGCGTCAATCGCTTCTACTGTAAATACTATGGCAGGTCCGCTTTTGGGAAATTTCCTAATATTCGCTGGAATAATGTTGCTTGTATTCGGACATGGGCTTAACCTGATACTTAACGTGCTGTCGGTTCTTGTTCACGGAGTAAGGCTTAATACGCTGGAGTTTTCATCGCATATTGGTTTAACGTGGTCGGGTACGGCATACAGGCCATTTGCAAAAAGAGAGGTCAATTAATATTAATATATTGACTGATGTTTAACACACATTAGCAAAAATGAATTTAAGCAAAGGAGTTAAGTATGATGAATTTAGGTTTATTGGGTGCCGGATTGGTAATGGGTATCGCAGCAGTCGGTTCCGGAATTGGGGTTGGTTTTGCGGGTCAGGCTACTATTGGTGCATGGAAAAAGTGCTATGTTGGCAATAAAGCGGCTCCAATGATGCTGCTGGCTTTTGCAGGCGCGCCTTTAACACAGACTTTTTATGGTTTTATTCTGATGGGACAGATGAAGGATGCGGCATCAGTAAGCACTGAAAACGCATGGCTTTACCTTGGCTATGGTCTTGCTTCAGGTTTTGCCATTGCCTTTTCAGCCATCGTACAGGGAAAAGCAGGAGCCGCCGCTGCCGATGCGCAAGCGGAAACCGGCAAAGGTTTTGCTCAGTACATTGCCGTTGTAGGTATTGCGGAAACTGTCGCTCTGTTTGCGATGGTACTGACAATGATAAGTCTGTAGATGTCTCAAGATTTGGGGCGGTGCAACCGCCCCAAAAACCATTATTTATTTTATTGAACAAATAATTGACTCCTGTTAAATAGAGCATTATAAAAATATCAAAATAAGCCGTCCACCTAAATTCAACAGTTCTAAATTTAAAATTAAGAAATTACCGCCGCTAAAATAAGTCAATTTGACACGTTTTTGGATAATTGATAGCATGGATTTATGGCTTTAGTTAAAGATAATTTGATGCCGCAGAGAACTATTAATCTTTTTGTTCCCGGAAGGCTTTGTCTTTTTGGCGAACACAGCGACTGGGCAGGATTGCACAGAATAATTAATGCCGGTATTGTTCCCGGAGCGGCTATTGTTACGGGTATTGAACAAGGAATCTACGCGGAAGCGGAAAAGTGCGAGCATTTTGTTCTACGCAATGAAGCGGTAGAATTAAACGGAATGTGGGTAGATTTTGATTGCTCAATGCAAAATAAAGAATTACGTTCCATTGCGGAATCTGACAGTTATTTTTCTTATGCTTCCGGCGTTGCATCGTATATAAAAGATCATTATTCTGTTGAAGGCGTCAAGATTACCATTAAAAAAATGACATTGCCCATGAAAAAAGGATTATCTTCAAGCGCCGCCATTTGTGTATTAGTAGCTAGGGCATTTAATCGTTTATATTCGCTGAACCTTAACACGCGTGGAGAAATGGATATAGCTTTCAAGGGTGAACAGCGAACGCGTTCCCGCTGCGGAAGGCTGGATCAGGCGTGCGCTTTTGGAACAGTGCCGGTATGTATGCATTTTGACGGTGATGACATAAATATAGAAAGATTGTCGGTTAAAGGAAATTTTCATTGGGTATTTGCCGACTTAAATGCCAAAAAAAATACAATAAAAATTCTTGGAGATTTAAATAAATGTTATCCTTTTGCGGAAACAGACAAAGAAAAGAATGTTCATGCAGCGTTAGGTGAGTTAAACCAAAATATAATAAAGAGGGCTGCTGAATATCTTAAAAACGGAGAAGCGGCAAAAATCGGCGAACTAATGATTGAAGCCCAAAATATGTTTGATTCAATGGTGTCTCCAGCATGCCCGTCCGAGCTTACAGCTCCGATACTTCATTCTTTTTTAAGTGATGAAAAAATAAAATCATTAACCTACGGGGGAAAAGGGGTTGGCTCCCAAGGAGACGGAGCGATTCAATTTTTGGCAAAAGATACTTTATCACAGGAAGCATTGTGCAAATATCTTGGGGAGAGGGGATTATTACCCTATAAACTTACTATAAAAACGCATTATCAAATAAGAAAAGCGATAATACCGGTTGCCGGTTTCGGTACTCGTTTATATCCGGTAACGCGCAGGATTAAAAAAGAGATGCTGCCCTTAATCGATAAAGACGGATTGGTAAAGCCCGCTGTACTGATTCTCATGGAACAGCTAATTGAAGCGGGGATTGAAGAAATTTGTTTGGTAGTTGGCGGAGAAAATGATATTCGAATGTATAATGATTTCTTTATCAACCAGTTAACGGAAGAGCATCTTTCTAAATTGCCGAAGGAGATGAGAAAATACGAAAATAATATCCGTACTATAGGGGAACGGATTAGTTATAAAATTCAGAATACGCGGCTTGGTTTTGGGCATGCGGTATCTCTATGCAGTGATTTTTGCGCCGGTGAACCGTTTCTCCTTCTTCTTGGAGACACTGTATATATGTCGACAAAAAAAGAAAATTGTATGCAGCAGATTATTGAAATTTACGAGAATCTAAAAAAACCGCTTATCGCCATACACAGAGTTCCTATTGAACAAACTTGTCATTATGGAATACTTTCAGGTGTTTGGCAGGATGATTCTCATCAACAATTGGAAATTACCGATTTTATTGAAAAGCCCGTTCAATCTTATACGGAACAAAATCTTTTCATGTCTGGAGATAAAGGGAAAGAATACTATGCGGTGTTCGGTCAATATATTCTCCCGTATGAAATTTTTGAGGTTTTGAACGGCATTATTTCAAATGAACAAGATCAATCATCAGAGATAAATATGACAGATGTAATAAGGTCTTTCGTAGGCAAAGGGCTGACAGGCGTGGTACTGGACGGCGCAATGTACGATATTGGAAATCCAAACGCATACAAAGAAACTTTTGCTTCATATGCGGAATCCGGTAAATAAAAAAAAATTACGTTTGCTCAATATTTTTTGACCGAGGAGAGAATCGGACTCCCGACCATCTGCTTAGAAGGCAGATGCTCTATCCACTGAGCTACTCGGCCTGATTAGAAATTATACAAATTATTCTGTATTAAGACAAGATAAAACATAATTATATGGTCAACTTACATTTTTAACTTGTCATGCAGCAAGTGCTTAAACTTGATTGCCAATTTGTTTTTAGGTTCAAGGGCAAGGGAATTTTCGCAATCGGATAAGGCTTGAGGATAATCTCCGATGTGATAATAAGCCTGCGCCCGCCTGAAAAGGCAAAAAGATTGATATGGGTTTATTGAAAGGGACAGGGTGTAGTCGTCTATTGCAGATGAATATGCCTTCAATACAGAATGGACAACTCCCCGGTAATATGCCGCTTTATATGATTTGTTATCAAGGGCAAAAGCATTATTGAAATCATCAATTGCTTCGTTGTAACAAGAACAGGCAAAATTGGCCATTCCCCGGTGTTTATATATTAATGAACAAATAGTGCTGTTTGGCTTTAGTTCAAGTATTTTACTGTATTGGTTTATTGCATCGTTAAACCGGTTCTGGTTGTGGGCGGATAGCGCATTGACAAGAAGATCATCAATAGAAGCGCTTTCATTATATACGGGAATATTTTTTTCATCAATGACGCCAAGAGGACTGTTTTTTTTGTATTTTTCTTCAGAGAAAAGCAATTCATCGGTTGATTCTTCAATTTTTTGAAAAAAACTTTCGCGCCTTTTATCCATCTCTTTTGTGAATTTTCTCTGATAGCTTCTGATTTCCTGAAAAATAATATCAGCCAAAGAAAGGCTTGCATTAACGGCTGCCAGTTTACGTTTCATAGGTTCGTCAAACGGACTGAATTCCGCTTTATAAACAAGTTCATGCTCAACTTCCGCCCATGCATCCTGTAAAATAGTGCGTATTTGAATTTCCACTATGTCAATTCCCGCGTCTCCGCGTTTTTTAATTATATCATCCGGTATTCGTAATAAAATATGTGTCGATTCATAGCCAAATTCCTTGAAAGTAGCGTGACCTTTTTTCTCTTTTTCTTCAATGTAAAAATTTTTATTTATAATTTGTTCTATAACGCTAATATCTTCTATAAAAGGACATATAATTCGTATTCCTAAAAGGTCTGTAATTTTAGGAGTATTATCACCGGCTTTTAAAAGCTTAATATGCTTGAAAAAAAAGCTTTCAAAATTTTTGATACGTCCGCTGACAACAGCGTTTGAATTAAGAGGGACAAGTATATGTTCTATTCGCTCTTTTATATCATTAACAACAAGCTGACGGACTTTTTCATATTTTTCATATTCACTTTTATAAAGATTCTTTTCAGGAGGGGAAGCTCTTATTGACGGCTCTGATGATATTTCAGATATTAATTTTTTACTTTCTGTGCTGTGCGAAGATTTGCTGGTATTTTTTAATTTACTATTCATAGTTTTTTATATAAAAAAACTGCCTGAAAACCCGCATTAAGATACGTTACATCATTGGATGCGCGCATCAACGAATGCAGTCTTCAGGCAGCTTGTATTCGGTTAAAGAAAACCGCTTGCCGAACACCTATTGCTGTTGTTGTTGTCCTCTTTCAGGGCTGTTAAACGGCGGTTCTTTAGCCTGTTTTGTCTGCTCAAGGTAACGGAGAATTTGGGTTTGTCCGAACTGTTCCATTTCCCAAGTTTTACGGGCTGTTTCACGATCCAGAATGATATGCCAAAGGGCCTCATCCTCTATATCGCGGTCTTGATCCATAACTGCCAGATCGTAGATAACCCTTACATCTTTGAAATATGTTACAAAATCTCCGCCGACTTTAGCTGCATCGCGCTGTATAAGGAATCCGCCGAACTTGATAAACGGCGTTGAAGTCGGATAAAGGGGGATAAGCCTAATATCACGGTTCCTTACTTCCTGAACGTATGCAGGATTATTCCAAATGAGCTCTCCCCATCCGTCAAATTGCAAATAACCCATGAATAAAGTTCTTTCATTGCCCTGACTGTCAATAATGATTGTTGAAAGACCATGCGGGAAATTAAGACCGTAGACATTAACTGCTACAGATTTAATTACGCCGACGTTTTTTACAACGCCGTATGCAGGCTTTGTTCTATCAACTTTTCCGTTTTCCCCGGCAGGCGCTTCAAACCGGCTGGGACCTGTAATACCGTCGCCTGACGGCTGAATAGCACCGTCATCGCCGATTTCAGCCTGAGGTTCAAATGCAGGGATTTCAAAGGGTGGTTTTATTATTGCCCATGAATTGAATGGTTCTACCGGAAAGTGCACCCTGACGCCCATTACAGTACCATACTGCTTGGAAGGCGCTTCTTTGGTATAACTCATGGTAACATTTTCCACAGTTCTGGATGAAGACGCCAGCAATATCTCCCAGTTTTCAATAGCAAGTGACGTTCTCATAACAGCTTTTTGCTGAGTAGTAAAACTGCCGCCTGCTACATGGGCATAATCCATCATTGTATGACGATTCTGATTTGGGGCACTGCCGGTATCATTATCCGCTACCCTAACGTGAATATCCGCTTTTAACTCGGTGAAGTCTATCAAAATAGATTCCTCAGCAAATAGCGGACCCGCTAACATCGCAATTACGACAAGAATGAGCATTTGTTTCATGCACAACTCCTTTTAAAACACTTATTCCTAAAATTTTTTGTCTATACTTATTTTATTGGTTTTTTACTTTTTTGTCAACTGCAAAACAATAAATTCTGTAGAAACATTAAATTCACATTTTTTTGGGTTTTCCGGTATAAACAGGGAAGCCAGCCGCAGAGATTAAATTCCCCTAATTGAACTCCTCAGCATAAACTGCATTGCCTTCAATGAAAAAACGCACATCCTTCACGTATGAAAAATTCCTTAAAATACCGGTATACAGGGTCCTGAAGTTATTTATTACGCTTCCGCCTTCTGCGGGCGGAAAAACCGCATCCTCCGAGAAATCGGCATAAACCACTCCGTTTCTGTATAAAAGCGATTTTAGCCTTGTTTCTATGGGGAAAAGAGGCAATAATTCGGGAGAAACAGGTCCTAAAAGCATCTCTTCCATGTACCGGATTATATCCCCTTCCCTTGATTTTGAAGGTTTTAACATCCGGTCTTCAACAACAACAACCCCGTCGTCTATAGTATAAAATACGAAGGTTCTCCGCACAAGGCCAAAAAATAAAAATTCTGACAATGTGAAAAGGCCTAAAACCACAATCCACATAAGGCGACGACTGACGGCGGACGACAGGAAACAAGAGATTGAACTAACAATAGTGTTAAAAAGAGCGCCCATTAATGTTCAAAAATACCGATGAAATTTGCTATTCCATTGTATAATGAACCGGTAAATTTTTGCAAGCCTTCATTACTTGTCATAAGGGCTGCATCCTGCTGGTTGGATACAAAACCTAGTTCTACAAGTACCGCCGGCATCCGGCTGTTTCTGACAACAAACCAGTCGTTTGCCTTGCGTCCCCTGGAAGGTATGGCGCTGCCGAATGTTTGATTAAGCCCAAGGAGAATAGAATCGGCCAAAAAGATACTTTCCGTTGTGTATTCTTCTTCCAGCATAGCGTTCAATATTGCGGTAATATCGGCGGAATAGTTATGCTCTGAAGGTTTTATCAGGGTACGCTTATAACCGGAGGTGATATGCCATACCTCGTAACCGCGGGCATTGGGACTGGCTCCCCAGTTGGCATGTATTGAAATAAAGATGACGGCTTCATTATCCTTTACGGTAACCGCGTTTGCAATATCCGAGCGTTGATCAAGGGTAAGATATACGTCAGTATCTCTTGTCATTAATATTTTTTTGCTGGGATATGCCTCGTTGAGAAGTCTTCTAAGTTCAAGTCCGACTTTTAATACAATGTCTTTTTCGCGAATTTCAGTTTTTTTACCGTTTAGCGTAATATTTCCCACAGCGCCTGAGTCTTTTCCACCGTGTCCGGGATCAATTATAATTGCCGCAATTCTGAAACGTGAAGTGTCATTTTCATGAAGTTTTGTGAATGCGTTTTTAAGCGTTCCTACAAAAGTTTCCGGAAAAACCAGCCTTCCATTTTCGTTGTACGGCAAGGGGACATTAAAAAGTTCCAGATTGTCAAATAACAAATATCCGGTTTCTCCTTCGCGGACGGCTACCGAAAAAGCTCCGTAATGATCACCGAGGTTAATTACGCCGTCCCTGAATAACGGATCCCAGCGGAATTGCGCCGGTTCGTTTTGTGAAATTGAAGACAAAGCGTTAAGCGTTTCGTCCAGCGAAAGCGCCGGTAAAAATGAAAAAGCAGTGAAAAATAAGCAAGTTAATATTAATAATTTTAAAGAGCGGGAAAATGAGTATTTTGTATTATTGTTTTTCTTTATCAATTATCATAGCTCCCAAGTTGTCAATGTAATAAACTGCTCCCTGATACGAACCGCGAATGAAGGCAGTCCAGAAGGATTGTCCCAGTAATACTTCATTTTCGGCATTTTTTTCGGATATTGGGAGGGAAAAACCTGTCAATTTCCTCACTGCTTCAAGGTTTTCTTCGACAGACCTGCCCATATAGTCTTTTATACCGGAGGAGGTAAATAGCGGAAACGGGTAAATATGTGGATTGGGGAGCGGAGAACAGGGGGTAGGGAAGTCTGGGATATGCGAAAGAGCAGACTTTATTTCATCGGTTAATTGAAAAGCATCAGGCGGGAAAGCGGCAGTTGAGGACAGAAATTCACCTGTTTTTGAGTCTGAGGGATCAAGCTTGATCAGGATTGAACGCGCGGCAGTTTCTGCGGCATTTACTGCCGTTGTTCTGTCCGGCGCGGAAGCGATAATATTGCCGCATTTGGTTACGTTGTTTTCGGGGAAGGTAACCTTGCCGCCTTCTGTAATACGCAGGAAAACATCGTTTATATGTTTTTGTCCTTGCGTCTGTTCAATGCCGTAAATTGACTTAACTGTTCCGGGAATCGAAATAAATGCGCGTTCCGCGCATGTCCAGTCCTTTGTTGGAACAAGTCCATCAGGCTTTTGCCCCATTGCGGCGAGAATCGCACCCTTGATTGGCAAGGCGCCTGACGAATACGGATATGTCCAGCCTGACATGTAACCGCCTGAAAGACGGGCGGCTATTTCTCCGATCATGGGACCGTTTGCAGTAAGCTTTATATCGCCTTTTGCGGCTCCTATACTTTCTTTTCCGGCAAGTCCTAATGCGCGGATTCCCGCGCGGAAAGTTTCAAGCATGGAGACCTGTTTTTCTTTTTCAATAACGGTAGGCATTGTGTGTCCCATTTCGATAAAATAAGGCGGGAAAAAAATATGCCTGTCCGCAAGTCCGCAGATTGTTATTTCGCCGTGCCAGACAATTGCATCTACGGAAAATTCAGGACCGTCCATAAAACTTTCGACAATAGCGCGGCCTGAGCGTGAAAAACCTATAGCCGTTCTTGCCGCTTCTCTGAAATCTTCTATACTGTCCACACGGCGGCAGCCGCGGCTTCCCATATTGTCAACCGGTTTTATTACAAGCGGAAAGGGCAGGTTGATAGAGTTGATATTGTATTCCGAAGTGATTGTTATGAAATCCGGAGAGGGCAGACAGGCGTTTTTAAAACAGGCGCGCATTCGTGATTTATCGGAGGCGTTAAGGGCGGCTTCGTACGGAATGCCCGGCAAGCCAAGTTTTTCCGCGACCCAAGCCACACTGGCGGAAAAATCCGTTCCTGCGGTCATTATTCCCAAACGTCCTGCGGAATTTTGCGTGAAACGCGCAAAAGTTTCAATTTCTTCTTTGTTTTTCAGGTCAATCTGTTCAAATTGATCGGCCATTGAAATGCAGGGGGCTTGTAAACTGCCGTCAAGAACAATAGTAAAAAATCCCAGCTCTTTTGCGAGCTTAATTACCGGCCCCTGCATGACGCCGGCTCCGAGGATTATTATTTTTTCATTCATAACCTTTTATAAATGATTATTTGCGAATATGGAATGGGTTTAAAGACCGCTGATTCGTGCCGAAAGGTTTATTTCTTCTGCAATTCGGCATGTTGATTTACACATATATTTCTGCTATTATATTGACATGGTTCAGAATGAAACCTATTTTGAGAGCCATGACGGGACCAGACTGTTTCTATACCGTTGGCTGCCTGAGATCCGGCCAAAGGCTGTGCTGCATATAGTTCACGGTATGGCCGAACACGCATTGCGTTATATGAGGCTGGCTGAAAAACTCACCGGTTCGGGAATTGAGGTTTGGGCTGCGGATCAGAGGGGGCATGGTAAAACTGCCGATTTAAACTTAAATAAACCTGGCAGGGGAGGGCTCCTTGGGCACTGCGGCGACGGTTACAGTTTTGCCAATGTTACAAAAGACATTTATGCCCTGAATAAGGAAATAAAGAAAACCGTTAATGCTCCTGTTTTTCTGCTTGGACATTCATGGGGTTCATTTATAGTTCAAAACTATATCGAAGAATATTCAAACGATTTGAATATAGACGGCTGTATTTTATCCGGTACAAAGGGTCCGGGTGATTTATTGGTAAAAGCGGGGCTTCCTTTTCTTACTGTTCTGGCGGCTCTTCGCGGACAGCGCAACGGCTCGCGTTTGGCAAGGGCAATGGGAGACGGTCAGTACAACAACCCGTTTAAGCCAAATCGTACGCAGTTTGACTGGATTTCCCGCGATGATGAGGAAGTAGACAAATATGTATCAGATCCCCTGTGCGGGTTTCTGTGTTCTTCCGGTTTTTACAGGGATCTTACAAGGATTTTGAATAACATTCACCGTCCCGAAAAAATGGCAAAAATAAAAACCCTTTTACCGGTGTATGTTTTTTCGGGAAGTTCCGATCCTGTAGGAGCGATGGGCGCAAGCACCACAGCCCTTGTAAACGAATACCGTAAAGCGGGAATAAACGATCTTGAGTTTGTGTTGTATCCCGGCGCAAGACATGAAACATTGAACGAAACCAATCGTGAAGAAGTGATGGACAACCTTCTTTCGTGGATTACAAAACACTGTGAATGAGATATAGATATTCAACCGGAAAAAACGGAAAACTGGTTAAAAAAGCAATAATATACACCTGTGACGAACACGGAATTAATTTTTCCGATATAGACAGGGAAGCTGTTGGCATAATCAAAAAATTGAAACATTCAGGCTATGACGCCTACATTGTAGGCGGCGCTGTCAGGGACTTAATACTTGGAAAGAAACCAAAAGATTTTGACATTGTAAGCGGCGCAAGCCCTGCAAAAATTAAAAAGATATTCCGCAATTCAAGAATAATAGGCAGGCGATTTCGTTTGGTGCATGTTTACTTTGGAGAAAGAGTCTTTGAAGTTTCTACTTTTCGCTCATTAAAAGACGGTCATACAGGCAATACATTCGGGACAATGGATGAAGATGTTTTTCGCCGCGACTTTACAATGAACGCTCTGTTTTATGATGTTGAACAGCAGGTTGTTGTGGATTATGTAGGCGGGATGAATGATATAAAAAAGAGGCAGGTTAGGTCTATAATTCCGCTTTCAGAGATTTTCAATGAAGACCCTGTAAGAATGATACGCGCTGTGAAATACGCAGCCCTTGCAGGTTTTTCTATTCCGTTTAACCTTAAATTAAAAATAACAAGACAGTCGGGTTTGCTCTCTTCTATTTCTCCTTCCCGCCTTACGGAAGAAATTTTAAAAATCATTAATTCGGATAACGCTGCGGGTATTGTGGATATGCTGGATAAAATGGGACTGTACAATTATTTGCAGCCTAATGCCGCAGACCTTATGCGGAAGAATCCGTCTTTCAGGCAAAATTATCTAAAAAGCATGACGGCTTTAGGCGGCGGAGGACAGGTTCTAGGCGCGCTTTTTTATGATTACCTTGAAACAGTTTATAACTGGGGAGGCGAATCTGCATCTGGGAAAAATCTTCCGGTATCAATAGAAAATTTCAGGGAAGTTTTTAAGGCTGTCCGTTCTTTTGTGCTTCCCATGAATCCTCCCCGTTTCGATCTGGAACGCGCCCTGCGAAAATTTTTCTCAAGCCGCAGTATTACAATTAAAAGGCCGCATATTGAAAAACCGAAAACGGCGGCGGAAACCGCTGAAAACAAACCTTCCGCCGCAAGAAAGAGAAGACGCCGGAAACACAAGCCTGACGCAAAAGACTCTGAAAGCGTTATGTAAAACGCGGAAATACACGGTTTAATTATCAAATTGCGGTTGATTCGCTTTCTGTAATTTTATCGATTATTATATTTATTTCTTCAATCAATATCCCTGTATAGTGTTCTATTGTGTCTATGACATACTGCTGTAGTTCGTGGATATTTCCCCCAAGCTGGATACCGTACGGTACGTCGATAGTTATTACAAGACGGTATCCCATCTTATCATCTTTAACAAGAACTTTTTTTACTTTGATATTTTTGTCATACTCGTCAACGCAATGTATAACAAACTGACTTAACGCGGCTTCTGATATGATTACCTTGCCGCGTTTTGAATATTCCGGTCTTACAAGAGATTTTTCATGCAGTGTCGCTACATGGCCAATTCCCGGAGGCGCAAATTTCCTTTTAAAAATTCTTATAACATCGTAAAAAATACCGGGATAACTTTTTTTTACTTCAATTGACGGCACAGGAATTACATGCTTTCCTTCAATGCGCCTTGTCCTTATAGCTTTGTCTATTTCTTCCTGGGAAGAGACATCTTCTATTTTTATTACTTTTTGCGGCGGGGGAAGCTGTAAACGCATCGCTATCTTATTAACCATTTTTTCGGAAGTTCCCAGCAGCAGAATACGTTTGTATTTTTCGCTTTGGAGTCTGCGGGCTACTTCGTCCCTGTGCGATTTTTCGTCAAACAGGGCAACCTTGACTGCCGCCATAAAGGTAATTTCTTTTTTTGCGGAATGTCCCGCAAGGATACGGTTTTCTCTGATTAAAAGACCGTCATCAATTATCAGATCAATCCCGTATTTTTGAGCAACCAGTTTTGCGTGAAAACTTTTGCCTGTACCGCTTTCTCCGATAAGAGCGAATATTTTTTTTCTCTTCAGAAATGAAGGGAAATTAAATATCATCGCTCCAGAATATTATCGTTGTTCATTAAACGCAGGTCAGACAATAATTGCCTTGCCCTCTCCTTGACCGGAATAATATACTGACCTTCCGCTATGCGCGTTAAAGTTCTTACAGCTTCCGGATGATTAATGCCGTTATTCTGTTTTGCAATATTTTCAAATGCGTCAATTGTGGCAAGCGCCATAAGGTTATCAGGATTTAAATTGTCAAATTTTGAAAAAGCCCAAGAAATAATGACGACAGTTTCATTATTATCGTTTACGCCTATATCGCCGAGTGACTTTATCGCTTCTTGAAGAACCATCGGCTCATTTTCATACTGGCAAATATCCAAAAGTGATTTTCTTGCTTCTTCCGTGCCAATCTGACCAAGGTACTTTGCCGACAAACGTCTGACATCGGGAAAATTGTTTACAACTCTTCCGTTTTCCATAGCGATAGATCTTCTTCCTTCCCTTGAAAGGAATTCCAGCGTCTGACGGATATCGTCGTTTTTGCTTCCGCGATTAATGGCGTCATTTATGTATTCCAAAGCCACAAATTTTTGTTCTCTTGTATTGGATCTGGCTGTTTCTCTTATAATCATAAGTTGAATCGATTCATTCAAATATGAAGCTTCAACAGACAGATCGCCTCCTATATTACTCTGTGCGGCAATTGCAGATACAGCAATGACAGACGCTGTGATTAAGATGGAAAGACGTTTAACTGTAAACATATAAATTCTCCTTAAAATTTATCCTTGCTTTAATTGACAATTAACCATGAATTGCCTACTTTTTCAAGATCGTATAAAACCAGCCGCTGTTCTTCGCCCGCTCTGTTTTTTGTTATTGTAAAAGCCTTAACTCTGTTTATCCCGATAAATTCTATATCATCAACACGGCTGTTTGCCCTGGAAGGTACAACTACATTCGTAAAATAATCTTCCGGCGTCCTTAATACAATATTTCTGGTTTTTAAGGCTGGTGAATCCGATATCTCTTTCAGGAATTTAGGCGAAGAAATTTCTTTAAAATAATTCTGAGAAAGAGCTGTTTTCCATGCATTGTAATTACTATTGCTGATAATATCGTTAATGTTTCCGATAAAATGCTGTACTTCATCAAGGGTAGAATCGTGCTGCGCGGCACTTACCGACTTCGGATCAAAAGTTCCCGCAACCTGCTGCGTACTTGTTCCTTTGGACGTATTCTGTACAGTAACTTCCTTAGTGGCTTTTTGCTCTGAACGGCAGGAAACCGTTAAAATTACCGCAAGAATTAATAAAACACCGGATGTTTTACTTCCCATACTAATACAATATTTCATTTTATCCAAAATGTCAAATATATACGGTATATTATTGAACAATGTATTGATTTACGTTAAGGTAATGATATGTTAAAAGCGGCTTTTCCGGGGTCTTTTGACCCGCCCACATCAGGGCACATAAATATAATACACCGTGTTGCCTCCATTTTTGACGAATTGTTGGTTGTAGTAGCCGAAAATAAGCAAAAAAAATACCTTTTTTCCGCGGAAGAGAGAGCTTCTATGATTAGAGAGCTTATAAGGGAAAAGAAAAATGTATCGGTTGTCGTATGCGACTGTCTTGTCGTGGATTTTTTAAAAAAAATGGACATTAAACTACTGATACGCGGCGTACGCGGTCTTGAAGATTTTTCTTATGAATTTGAGCTTTCTATGATGAATAGAACTCTTGATCCTGAAATCGAGACCATATTTATGACAACGGACCCCGAATATTTTGTAATTCGTTCATCGTCAATAAAGGAACTGGCTTCATTTAACGGTGATCTGCACGGCATGGTTCCGCCCATTGTTGCCAAAGCCTTAAAAGAAAAGTATAGTGATTCTTAAAAGAATTTGTTGTTCTCAGGAAAAGAATGCTGACAATATTTATATTTTTGTCTTGACAAGATATGGTTGTTATTGTTAATATCAATTTTAGTTATTAGAGAGGTAAAGTTATGGCAGTACCAAGAGGAAAAACTTCAAAAGCAAGGACAAGCCGTCGGCAGTCCATCAATATGAAACTTGCCGCGCCTACAATGATTAATTGCAGTACCTGCGGCAATAAGGTACTTTTACACCGTGTTTGCCCTAAGTGCGGCTTTTACAGAGGCAAGCAGGTAATTGTTCCTAATTCCAAAGTCTAATTAAGGGGAAAGAAATGGACGAGTTATTTGAAAAGATGAAAAAAATCATCGCAAAAAGGCTGATTGTTGATGAGATAAAAGTAACAATGGAAGCGTCATTCCGTCAGGATCTCGGCGCCGACAGTCTTGACAACTACGAACTGGTTTATGACATTGAGGAGCAGATGGGCATCAAAATTCCCGATGAAAAGGCGAATGAATTTGAAACCGTAAAGGACGCATACGAATTTATTAAATCACAGCAAAAGTAACAATGTTCCTAATCCTGAGAGGATAAAGAAGCTGGCGGCTTTTCAAAAGGCCGCCGGTTTTAAATTTAAAAATATCGGTCTTTTAAATGTATCTTTCATGCATCGTTCAGTTTCCAATGAAACTGGCAGTAAAGTAAACAATGAACGCCTTGAATTTCTTGGCGATTCCGTTTTAGGCGCTGTCTGCGCAGCTCTTCTTTATAAGAATTATTCCGAAAAAAACGAAGGCGAACTTGCCAAGATAAAGGCAGTGGTTGTTTCAGAAGATATTCTTTCGGAAATTGCCCTGAAATTGCAAATTGACAAAATACTCCTGCTTGGTAAAGGAGAGGAACTTTCAGGCGGCAGAACCAAGAAGGCTATTCTTGCCGATGCTATGGAAGCGCTTATCGGAGCCCTTTACATTGATTCCGGATTCAAGACAGCTTTTGATTTTGTAAGCCGCTGCATCATACCGGAAATTAACCGCGTAACCGGAGAAAATTACCATAAAGACTATAAATCGCTTTTACAGGAACACTGCCAGCAAGTTTTCCGATGTTATCCCGAATACTGTATGATCAAACGATCCGGTCCAGAACATGAGCGTATATTCTGGATGGAGGTGCGCGTCGGCGAAACAGTTTACGGAACAGGAACAGGCCGTAACAAAAAAAGCGCGGAACAGGAAGCGGCAAAAATAGCGTATGAAGCATTGCAGGGGAATCGCTCAGAATAACACTTTTTGGCGCCAATAAATGTAAATATCTACATTTTTAGGCACCAATAAATGTGATTTATTACACTTATTGGTTGCAATAAGTGTAGAAATTTGTTATAATTAATGGGTGAATCGTCTAATATATAAAAACCTATTGGAATGGAAATCCTCAGCAAACCGTAAACCGCTGGTACTTTACGGCGCACGTCAGGTCGGTAAAACCTGGCTTCTCAAAGAGTTCGGCAAAAGGGAATTTGAGCTTACCATATACATAAATTTTGACGCAGATAAGAAAGTTCATTCCTTTTTTAAAGACGATATTTCACCGCAGTTCATAATAAGAAGCCTTGGGAATCACTTTAATAAAAAAATAGAACCTGCGAAAACTTTACTGATTTTTGATGAGATTCAGGAATGTCAGCGCGCAAAAGACGCCCTTAAATATTTTAATGAGGACGCACCTCAGTATCATATTGCGGCTGCCGGAAGTTTTCTTGGCATAGCAAGCGGAAAGTTTCCCGTAGGACAGGTTAATGAATTAACTCTTTATCCAATGACATTTTACGAATTTCTGGAAGCGGCGGGGCGGGAACTGCTTGCTGAAACATTACGTGAAACAGATACGCCTGCTTTGATCAATGCGTCGCACGAATTATTTACCATGATGCTCAGGCAGTATTTGTTTGTCGGCGGTATGCCGGAAGCGGTTAAGACTTTTACAGAAACGGAAAGCTTAGCGGCAGTTCGGGATGTTCAGGAAGTTATTCTTAACAATTATAAAAATGATTTTTCCAAACATATAACCGCCGCTAATATTCCCAAAGTCAATATGCTTTTTGATTCTATCCCCTTCCATCTTGCCAGAGAGAAGAAAAAATTTATTTATAAGGAAGTTAAAACAGGCGGGCGGGCTTCCGAATTTGAAAATGCCATGAATTGGCTTGTCGGTACGGGGCTTGTACACAAGGTAGACCGGACTACAGACGCTAAAATTCCGCTTTCCCGTTACATGGAACGGGAATATTTTAAACTCTACATGCTTGACGTAGGTCTTTTGGCGGCAAAAACCCATCTTGATATTTCAACTTTTTTAACAAGCGAAAACCGGATATTTAACGAATTCAAGGGAGCGCTGGCGGAACAATTTGCGCTTCAGGAACTAAAAGCTCTAACCGAATTTCCCGTATTTTATTGGGGTAACGCATCGGGTAAAGCCGAAGTAGATTTTATTGTTCAGTATAAAAATGAGATTGTCCCAATAGAAGTTAAATCATCTGTTAATACAAAATCTCAAAGTCTTTCTGTGTATATTGAAAAATATCATCCTGAAAACGCAGTCCGTGTGTCATTAAAAAATTACGGCAGGAACGGGAAGTTTCTTTCTGTTCCGCTTTACTTGATTGGGAATATTGAAAGTGTGCTTAGCGGGAAAGGTGTTTAGTATGATTTTTCTATATGCCAATAATTATCGGGTAACAGTTACACCGGATGCTCTTGAAAGTATCTCCGGATTATCTGCAACATAATTTAACACATCGGCCATAATCCCGGTATAACCCTTTCCCAAGGCCTTGTATTTTGAAAGAGCATCAGGTTTGACTCGTAACGCAACTACCGGGGAAGGGTTTCGTCTGTTTTTTCGTAATTCCCGCGCCATAGCTGCGAATTCGGCAAGGGCCTCCGGCGTGGAAGGCGGACAATCGGGATCATATACCTTGTCAGCTTTTCGCGCTTCCTTTATCTGTTCTTTTGCCAGTTTTAGAATTTCTTTAGGTATCTTTTGTCCAACCTTTATCGTTGATTTGATAGTTCCCATTGTAACTTCTCCTTTCATGTTTTTCCGCTTCCCTCGCCGATATAAGGCGGGTTACATTCTCATCATCTTCTTCATGCTCTGTATAGACCACAAAGAAAGTTTTTCCGACTTTACCGATAGTTTGCCAACGATCTTCACCGGAAGTGTTATTTTTGCTTATATCAAGACGCCATATTCGTAACGGATCGGAGAATGCATATTGAGCTACTTCAAAACCGATTTTATGCTTTTGTTTGTTTTCTGCGTTCTTGGCTTCATCCCAAACGACTCGGCGTCCTTCCATATAAAAAATGTAATACGTATTTGTATGTATTGTCAAGAATATGTAAAAAACAAAAAGGGGGAAATGGAAGTTATACGAAAATATGTAAACCTAGAAAGTCAGTATTCAAAGACCGATTGATACTTGTAATTAACTGTAATAGTCAAGATGAAATCTGACACTTGTTGAATAAAAAGGTATAATAAACCAACAAGGAGCAGAAAGATGACAAATCAACAAAAAATCATCAAAACGAAAGTCGGGATTCTCGAACTGGCAAAA
>Ga0268262_10000132_pt1 | contig 93486 bp, 79 predicted proteins | sample TergutNc150P3_FD_190354 | JGI IMG/M metagenome (GOLD analysis project Ga0268262, IMG submission 190354) | Nasutitermes corniger P3 segment gut microbial community from laboratory colony in Florida, USA - Nc150 P3 (SPAdes) (version 2) | ecosystem: Host-associated > Arthropoda: Insects >... | reverse complement strand
CGTTTTTTTTCTCGTTCTGCACCTTCAGCATTTTTTCCGCCCGCTCTTTGCGTTTTGCGACTCCCTGCAAATCGGCAAGGGCAAGCTCAATGTCGATAGTTTCCATATCGGAAACAGGATCGACTTTGTTATTTACATGGATAACATCGGCGTTTTCAAAACAGCGGACAACGTGAGCATAAACCGAAACCTCACGGATATGCGAAAGGAACTGATTGCCCAGCCCCTCCCCTTTCGACGCTCCTTTAACAAGCCCTGCAATATCGACAAATTCCACTGTCGCCGGAATTGTTTTCTTCGGCTTAAAAAGAGCCGACAATTTGTCCAACCGAGCATCGGGTACGCTTGCGATCCCGACATTTGGGTTAATTGTGCAAAAAGGATAATTAGCAGCCTCAGCCGGAGCGGAACTTAAAGCCGAAAAGATTGTAGATTTTCCCACATTGGGAAGCCCCACAATGCCGCAGTTTAATGCCATGCGGAATTGTAGCATAAGGGGGGAATTTGTACAATGAAGGCGCTTAAAGAGGCTAAAAATCCGATTTTCACCGCTTGAACCTCAACCGAGCCTGACCATTGGTAAGTGGTCAGGCGAAGGTTCCCCGCTTGACACGATTTTTATCATTTGATATGGTAGGAAAAGCGCGGGAATAGCTCAGTGGTAGAGCGCGACCTTGCCAAGGTCGATGTCGCGGGTCCGACTCCCGTTTCCCGCTGAATAACAGCCATGCTTTTATCTAGCGTTTTTGGAGGTTACTCTATGCAATATGAGGGGCAAGTACGGATACCTTCCGGCTGTGCCATATCAGGCATTATTGACAGAACAGGGCGGCGTATGAGCGGCGAGGCGATTATTAAATCGATCAGCGTCATGCATGACCGCTCGAATGGTCTGGGCGGCGGTTTTGCCGCATACGGAATCTACCCTGAATATAAGGACTATTACGCCTTGCATTTATTCTACGAATCCTCGTCCGCAAAAAGAGAGTGCGAGGAATTTCTTGAGAGACATTTCGATATTATCAACCTTTCAAAAATCCCTACCAGAAAAATAAAAGAAATTACCGACGAACCGCTGATCTGGCGGTACTTTGTAACTCCCCTGCCGACAAAACTCGCCGACAGTCAGCTTGACGAATATGAGTTTACCGCCAAATGCGTGTTTCGAGTCAACACAAAAATTGAGGGCGCTTATGTCTTCTCCAGCGGAAAAAATATGGGCGTGTTTAAAGCCGTCGGCTTCCCGGAAGACGTTGGGCGGTTTTACAAATTGGAAGAATATGAGGGCTGGTGCTTTACGGCGCACGGTCGTTACCCGACAAATACTCCAGGCTGGTGGGGCGGCGCTCACCCCTTCGCTCTTCTTGATTATTCAGTTGTGCATAATGGAGAAATATCTTCATACGACACCAACCGCAGAGCTATCGAAATGTACGGATACAAATGCACGCTTCAAACCGATACCGAAGTTATTACCTACATTATTGATTATCTGCACAGAAAACAAAAACTTTCTTTTGATGAAATCGCCTCGGTAATCGCCGCTTCATTCTGGCAGACCATTGAAAAACAGCCGGCGAAGGAGCGCGAGATTCATGAGTATTTGCGCGTAATGTTCAGCGCGCAGCTTATAACGGGTCCGTTCTCGATCCTTGTGGGCTTTGACGGCGGATTGATGGCGTTAAACGACAGACTCAAACTGCGAAGCATGGTCGTCGGTGAAAAGGACGATATTACCTACATCGCCAGCGAAGAAGCGGCTATCCGCATCATTGAGCCGAACCTTGATACCGTGTGGGCTCCAAGAGGCGGTCAGCCTGTAATCGTCAACATAAACAGAGGTAAAGCATAATGGCATTGAATTTATTATATCCCGAATATGAAATGATAAGAAATTACGACAGATGTATAACCTGCCGCGCCTGCGAACGCCAATGCGCCAACGAAGCGCACGAGTTTCTGGAAGAAGAAAACAAAATGTTATGCGACGATTCAAAATGCGTAAATTGTCACCGCTGTGTTTCGCTCTGCCCTACCCGTGCCCTTAAAGTTGTAAAATGCGGAAACACCTACAAACACAATATGAACTGGAGCAACAAAACGATAGACGAAATCTACAAACAGGCTAACTCAGGCGGCGTATTGCTGTCCAGTATGGGTAATCCCGAAAATTATCCCGTGTACTTTGATAAAATACTTTTAAACGCCTCGCAGGTTACAAACCCGTCCATCGACCCGTTACGCGAACCTATGGAGACAAGAATATCACTCGGCGCAAAGCCGGAAAAAATAGAACGGGACAGCAAGGGCAGAATTATCAACAACCTTCCGCCGCAACTGCATTTGTCTATGCCTGTTATGTTCTCCGCTATGAGTTACGGTTCCATAAGTTACAACGCTCATGAAAGTTTGGCGCGCGCCGCCGAGGAACTCGGCATTCTTTACAACACAGGCGAAGGCGGTCTTCATGAGGATTTTTATAAATTCGGAAAAAATACAATCGTACAAGTAGCATCGGGACGTTTCGGAGTTCATCACGATTATTTGAACTCAGGCGCGGCGGTTGAAATTAAAATGGGTCAGGGAGCAAAGCCCGGTATCGGCGGACACTTACCGGGAACAAAAATAGTAGGCGACGTTTCCCGCACCAGAATGATTCCCGAAGGAACCGACGCTATCTCTCCCGCGCCGCACCACGACATATACTCTATTGAAGACTTACGTCAGCTTGTTTTCTCTTTAAAAGAAGCTACCGATTATAAAAAACCGATTATCGTTAAAATCGCCGCAGTGCATAACGTTACCGCTATCGCCAGCGGCATCGCAAGAAGCGGCGCGGACATAATCGCCATTGACGGTTTCCGAGGCGGAACGGGAGCGGCTCCGACACGCATAAGAGATCATGTCGGTATTCCCATAGAGCTTGCCCTTGCCGGCGTTGACAAACGGTTACGCGACGAGGGAATCCGCGACAATGTGTCTATTGTCGTAGGCGGAAGTATCCGCTCAAGCACCGACATTGTAAAAGCGCTCGCTCTCGGCGCTGATTGCGTGTACATAGGCAGCGCGGCATTAATCGCTCTCGGCTGCCACTTGTGCAGAAGCTGTCACGGCGGCAAATGCAACTGGGGCATAGCGACGCAGGTTCCGGAACTTGTTAAACGCCTTAATCCAGACCTTGGATACAAACGGCTCGTCAATTTGTTGACAGCGTGGGATCATGAAATAAAAGAAATGATGGGCGGTATGGGAATTAACTCAATTGACGGACTTAAAGGAAACAGGCTTATGCTCCGAGGAGTTGGATTAAACGAGAAAGAGTTGGAAATTTTAGGGATTAAACACGCCGGGGAATAAGGAGCGTAACATGAAAAAAATAATTAGCGGAAAAGTCAGAGAGGTTTACGAGATCTCTGATGACAAACTTGTCATTGTTACTACGGATAGAATTTCCGCATTTGACGTTATCTTGTCTAAACCTGTTAAAGACAAAGGAAAAGTGTTAAACGCCGTATCTTTATTTTGGTTTGATTATACAAAAAACATTATTCCCAATCATATTATTTCCAGCAATTTAAAAGATATGCCCGAATTTTTTCAGAAGGACGAATTTGAAGGACGTACGGTTTTAGTAAAAAAACTTAAAATACTGCCTTTTGAATTTATCATCAGGGGATATGTGTTCGGCAATATGTGGGAAGCATACTCCAAAGGAAAAGAGTTCTGCGGTCAAAAAATTGAAGGCAATTATAAACTTGCCGAAAAACTTGCCGCGCCGCTTTTTACCCCTTCGACAAAAGCACGTGAAGGACATGACGAATATATTTCTATTCAATATCTTGCGGATCATATCGGCGCTGACTTGGCGAAGAAAATAGAAAAACTGTGTTTTGATATTTACACAACTTGCTACGATTACGCATACAAAAAAAATATCATCATAGCCGACACAAAATTTGAATTCGGTCTTGATGAAAATAACAATCTCTTTATCGCCGACGAGGTGCTTACTCCCGATTCAAGCAGATTCTGGAGTCTTTCCGAATACCAAATCGGAACTTCACCGAAAAGCTACGACAAACAATTTGTTAGGGACTGGCTTCAAAACAACAAAAAAGACGGAGAAATGCAATTTGACAATGTTCCCGACGATGTGTTAAGCAAAACATCGGAAATTTACGCCGAATGTTTGCGGAGGCTGGTTAATGTCTGACCGCTACGAGAATCCCCTCTGTAAAAGATACGCAAGCGCGCAAATGCAATTTATTTTCTCGGACGATAATAAATTTTCAACTTGGCGCAAGCTGTGGATTGCTCTTGCCGAGAGCCAAAAAGAGTTAGGTCTTGATATAAGTGCGGATCAAATTGAAGAGATGAAGGCGCAGCAGACTAATATTAATTACGAAACGGCGGCAAAAATCGAGGCGGAGACAAGACACGATGTAATGGCGCATATTCGCGCCTTCGGAGAACAATGCCCGAAAGCAAAACCGATTATCCACCTTGGAGCGACTTCCTGCTATGTGGGCGACAATACCGACATCATTCAGCAGCGCGCCGCTCTTTTGCAAATAAAAAAATTGCTTGTAAATACAATCGCTAAACTTTACGAGTTCGCCGACAAATACAAAGCCCTTCCCTGTCTCGCCTTCACGCATTTTCAGGCGGCTCAGCCGACTACGACGGGAAAACGTGCAACTCTCTGGATACAGGATTTATTGTCCGACCTTGAACAACTTGACTTTACGCTTAACGGCTTAAAATTGCTCGGGTGCAAAGGCACAACGGGAACAGGAGCGAGCTTCCTTTCCCTTTTTGAAGGCGATCATGAAAAAGTAAAATCACTCGAAAAAAAAATAGCCGAAAAAATGGGCTTTGAAAAAACATACTCCGTTAGCGGACAAACCTATTCAAGAAAAGTCGATTATTACACGCTGTCCGTTCTTTCGGGTATCGCCCAAAGCGCATATAAATTTTCTAACGATGTCCGCCTGCTTTCTCATTTAAAAGAAGTTGACGAACCGTTTGAGAACACTCAAGTAGGCTCTTCGGCGATGGCGTACAAAAGAAACCCGATGAGAAGCGAACGTATCGCTTCCCTAGCCCGTTATGTGACAGTTGACGCTCTTAATCCCGCTCTTACCGCCAGCGCACAATGGTTAGAGCGCACCCTAGACGATTCCGCTAACCGCAGAATATCAATCCCCGAAGCGTTTCTCGCCACGGACGCAATACTTTCGCTTTACATCAATATTGTCGGCGGACTTAATGTCTACCCAAAAGTTATAGAAAAACATTTAAACGAAGAACTGCCCTTTATGGCAACGGAAAATATTTTAATGCACTGCGTAAAAAAAGGCGGCGACAGGCAAGTTCTCCACGAGAAAATAAGGATTCACTCCATGGAAGCGGCGGAAAAAATAAAACTGCACGGCGGCGACAACGATTTAATCACACGCATTTTAGCGGATAACGCTTTTGAGATAACCAAAAAAGAAATGGATAACATGCTTTCCGCGGAACAATTTACAGGCAGAGCGAAAGAGCAAACGGAAGAATTTTTATCTGAAGTAAAAAAAGTTTTAGACGCTAATAAAGAATATTTAGGCGTTGATGTTAAAATAACGGTATAAGGGGGGAATGATATGCTTACTGCGATAGTCGGTATAAATTGGGGAGATGAGGGCAAGGGACGCATGGTCGATTTGCTTTCTGAAAAATACGAAATAATCTGCCGTTATCAGGGCGGCAATAACGCGGGACATACTGTCATCAACGATAAGGGAAAATTTATTCTCAACCTTTTACCGTCCGGTATTCTGCGAGACGGAACTGTAAATGTTATGGGAAACGGCATGGTTATCGATATAGAACATCTTTGCGGTGAAATAGGCAAGTTAAAAGAACAAGGTATTAATGTTACTCCCGAAAGCTTAAAAATAAGCGACAAAGCTTTTATCTGCCTGCCCTACCACAAAGCGCAGGACATACTTGAAGAAGAACGTCTTGGCGATAAAAAATACGGCTCTACCCGCCGAGGCATCGCTCCCGTGTACGGCGACAAATATATGAAGAAAGGTATAAGAATAGGCGACATTCTTGACAGCGGAACATTAAAACAAAAACTTGCGGACATTCTTGAATGGAAAAACATGATATTCAAAGCTTACGGATCGGGCGTGAAACTGGACGAGATCATGGTATGGCTGACTGATTTTGGAGCTAAAATAAAACCTTATATCACCGATACGACTGATTTTCTGTCCGCATCCGCAAAAGCCGGAAAAGATATTTTATTCGAGGCGCAGTTGGGTGCGTTACGTGACATTGATTACGGTATTTACCCCTACACCACATCGTCCCAGACGCTTGCAGCATACGCTCCCATAGGAGCGGGAATACCCGGCGTCAAACTTGACTGTGTTATCGGCATTATGAAAGCTTTTTCAAGCTGCGTAGGCGAAGGACCGTTTACCGTTGAAATGACAGGCGATGAAGCCAACGCTCTGCGTGAAGCGGGAGCGGAATACGGCGCAGCGACAGGCAGACCCCGCAGGGTCGGAGCGTTTGACGTGCCGGCAAGCCGCTACGGAGTGCAGGCGCAGGGAGCGAATGAGCTTGCGCTGACAAAACTCGACGTGCTTTCGTATCTTGATAAAATTCCAATCTGCACAGAGTACGAGATTGACGGGATAAAAACCCATCGTTTCCCGTCAGGCAGCGCGCTTGAAAAAGCGAAACCCGTATTTCAATACATGGAAGGTTTTAAAACAGACGTATCCAAATGCCGCAAACTGGAAGATTTACCGGATGCGGCGATTAAATACATACGATTTATTGAAGAAGCCGTAGAGTGCCCGATAAAATATGTGTCAGTCGGAGCCGGGCGAGATGATTATCTGGTAATGAAGTAAAAGAAATATCAATAAAGTTATGCGCTATTTTCTTGTTTTTCGTAATGCAATATATCTTTCGCGAACAAACTGTAAATCTTAGGCATAATAGAACAGAAAATCAGAATACTTATAATTTGAGATGTTGATAAAATATTAAAGAAAAGACCTCTATATTCATCACCCCGTAAGAATTCAATAAAAAATCTTGAAACAGAATAAAATAACAAGTATAGATAAATAATATTTTGTTTAAAAATATTTTTCCTCCTGAAAAAATCCAATATAAAGAACAATAATATGTTAACAAACGCTTCCAGTAATTGCACAGGAAAGCGATTAATATCATTGGCTTCCGCTATAGTTGAATAACGAAAGGTAAAACCAAGAGAAGACTTAATTCCAAAACAGCACCCTGCTAAAAAACAACCTATTCTTCCAAAAAAATGGAATAATGGTATTGCGGGTGCGGCAAAATCCAATAAGTATTTGTATTGCGGTTTCTTTTTGAATATAATTATTGCGGCAAGGATTCCGCCAAGCAACCCGCCGTAAAAAACACTGCCGCCCCATATCAAATTCACAGCGCTCAAAAAAGTCTGAAATGAATTAATCTTATAAATATTTTTTATTATATGTATAAATATTTGATAATTTACTATTGAATACAGAATGTGTCCGCCTACAAATACTCCTATTGTAGTTAGTAACAAGAAAATGATACCGTCATTATCATCATAACCATTCTTTGTACATAAACGGCAAACATAAATACCCGCGGCGAAAATACCGACAAGCATAGCGACTTGGTACATTCCAACAGTTCTGCCGATTATTGTAACAAAGGGGAACATATAAAAATTAAAACCTTAAAAAAAACCGGGAAGCTGTTTTACCTCCCGGCTTTTCTCTAATACCAATAGTTATAAATTAAACAAACTACTGCTGGCAGCGGCAGTAGCGCACGCTACACAAGCAATAAAAGTGATAAGAGAAAGAATTGTACCGATTATACTTAAAACTAAGCCCGCTGTTGCCATACCGCTTGGTTGTTTTTTACGCGCTATTGAGCTTAAAATTATACCAACAATACCGAACAGCCAACATGGGAAAGCATTAGCACCAGGAATACTGCCTCCTACCAAACTAAGAATACCCAAAACCAATCCTGCTACAGCCATAATTTATCTCCTTTTATGTGTATTTATGCCCTGATATAGAACACGTTTTTTTATTATATTAAATTACCATTATTATGTCAAATAAATATGGGCTATTTTCTGCCGCACCCCCTCATACCCATATCTTGACAAATATTCAGTAAATCAGTAGTTTTTTATAAGTAGACTTGTTTCGGGGGCGTATTTTGACGCTTTCTTGGGCAATTTTAAACAGCAAAGGCGCTGTGGGCTTGTTCCGTGGATTTATGCCCGCGGACTTGGTCTGTAGCGCTTTTTTTGTAGAGGTAAAATCGTGAAAAGAGTATATGTAAACGAAAAATGGTGTCTGGGCTGCCACTTGTGCGAATATTATTGCGCTTTCGCGGGAACAAACGAAAATGCAATCACCAAAGGTGATATGGCTCGCGCGCTTAAAGGCATTAAAATTAACCCGAAAATTCGCATAGAGGAAAAAGACGGGATTAGTTTCGCCGTTTCCTGCCGTCATTGCAAGGAGCCGTTATGCGTTAAGGGTTGTATTACCGGCGCTTTGACAATTGCGGACGGAGTAATCACGATTGACAGCGACAGATGCGTTAGCTGTTTTACATGTATATTAAGCTGCCCCTACGGCGCGGTGTCTCCTTCGGACGAAGGCGCTGTGCAGAAATGCGAGTTGTGCGTTAAAACGGCTTCCGGCACTCCGGCTTGCGTAAAGGGCTGTCCGAATAACGCGATTGTTTTTGAGGAAAGAGGCTAGTTATGAAGTATGTTATCATAGGTAATTCCGCCGCAGGTATAGGAGCGGTTGAGGGAATCCGTCAAATAGATAAATCGGGCGAAATTACAATTATTACAAATGAGCCGTACCATACCTATTCGCGCCCGCTGATTTCTTACCTTCTGCTTGGTAAAACCACCGAGGAGAAAATGAAATATCGCGGCGGAAATTTTTACACTGAAAATAAATGTAATCTGCTTTCCAACGCTACCGTAACAAAAATTGATTCGGGAGCGAAAAAAGTTATTTTATCAGATAACAAAAAAATTGATTATGACAAATTGCTTGTAGCTACGGGCTCTTCCGCGTTTGTGCCGCCGTTTGAGGGGCTTGATTCCGTAAAAGACAAATGCACATTTATGAGCCTTGACGATGCCAAGAAATTGGAAACTATGCTCGGGAAAGACAAACGCGTACTGATTATCGGCGCGGGTCTTATCGGTTTAAAGTGCGCCGAGGGTATTCAAAAGCGTGTAAAGCACATAACGGTAGTTGATCTTGCCTCGCGCATTTTATCAAGTATTCTTGACGATGACGGAGCGAAAATTATTCAAAATCATCTGGAAAGCAAAGACGTTGAATTTAAACTTAACGCAAGCGTAAAAAAGTTTGAAAATAAAAAAGCGATCTTTGAAAACGGAGAATCGGCGGAATTTGACGTTTTGGTTCTTGCCGTGGGCGTGCGTCCTAATACCGCTCTCCTCGATGGGATTGCGAAAATAGAGCGCGGTATCATTGTCAATGAAAAATCTGAAACATCGGCAAAAGACATTTACGCCGCAGGCGATTGTACGCAGACAAACGACGTATCAAGCGGACAAAATAAAATCATGGCGCTTTTGCCTAACGCTTACATGCAGGGCGAATGCGCAGGGATCAATATGACGGGTAACGCCGAAGGCGCAAGCTTTGACAAAGCAATCCCAATGAACGCAATTGGATTTTTCGGACTGCACGTCATCACGGCGGGCAACTACACGGGCGATGTTTACACGCAAAACAGCAACGGCGATTTTAAACGTCTGTTTTACAGCGATAATAAATTAAACGGCTACATATTAATCGGCAATGTTGAAAAAGCGGGAATTTATACTTCTCTTATCCGCGAACGCACGCCGCTTGATAAAATCGACTTTAAGCTTGTCTGTGAAAAGCCGGGGCTTATGGCGTTTACAAAAGAAGAGCGAATGGTAAAATTAGGAGGAATGGCATCATGATATCAGCGCAGAATTTTCATTTTAGAGAATTAAACAGACGGATAAAAACCGCAAAGGAAACTATCTACTACATAGAAGATTGTTACGGACAAAGATATATCGGCAGCGGCATGAGGGGTAAGCACATAACGATAAAAGGAACGCCGGGCAACGCTCTTGGAGCGTATCTTGACGGCGGAATTATCGAGGTACACGGCAACGCTCAGGACGCGGTAGGCGACACAATGAACGACGGAAAAATTATCGTCCACGGAAACGCTGGAGACGCGCTCGGTTACGCCATGAGGGGCGGCTGTATTTTTATTAAGGGCGATACGGGATACAGAACGGGTATCCACATGAAAGAGTATAAAGAAAAAAAACCTGTTATTGTCATCGGCGGCAAGGCGGGAAGTTTTTTAGGCGAATACCTTGCCGGCGGACTGATTATAGTGCTTGGCATTGATTGCAAGGAAATTCCCGTGTGGTATTTTACCGGAACAGGTATGCACGGCGGAAAAATCTTTGTCAGGACAGACCATGAACTTTCAGGGTTACCGGCGCAGGTTACCGAAAAAGTTGCGGATAACGAAGAACTTAAAGAAATCGCCCCTTATGTTGCCGAATTTGCGGGACATTTTAACATGGACGCTAAAAAGCTTTTAAAAGATCGTTTTTATGTGCTAAGACCTAACGCTAAAAACCCGTATAAACAGCTTTACACGGCAAATTAGTCTGTTAATTTATAATTACTAAATTAACATAAAATATACTAATTCGGCGGATTCACCAAATCCGTGTTCATTGAACAGGAAGCGGCTGCCATTGACGGCTGAAAAATCGGGAAATTTTAAAAAATCGTCTTTCCGATACTTTCAACGGCTGCCGTTACTGTGATATTATTAACATATATGTATAAGGATAACCCGTAATGAAATCGCAATGGTGGAAGAAATCGGTTGTATACCAAATTTACCCACGCAGTTTCTGTGATTCCAACGGAGACGGCATTGGCGATATAAACGGTATAAATTTTAAACTTGATTACATAAAAAAACTGGGAGCAGATGTAATTTGGATTTCTCCTATTTACAAAAGCCCCATGTTCGACAACGGCTACGACATCAGCGATTACACCGCTATCAACCCCGAGTTCGGAACAATGGAAGACTTTGATCGCCTTTTAAAAGAAGCGCACGATCTTGGTTTAAAAATTGTAATGGATTTGGTCGTAAACCACACTTCCAACCAGCACCAGTGGTTTCTCGAAAGCCGCAGCAGCAAAGATAACCCCAAGCGCGATTTTTACATTTGGCGGGACGGTAAAAACGGAGGTCCGCCCAACAACTGGCAGGCGTGGTTCGGCGGCTCCGCTTGGACATTGGACGAAACAACAGGGCAGTATTTTCTACACACTTTTTCACCGTATCAGCCTGATCTGAACTGGGAAAATCCCGACACACGATCCGCCGTTTACGGCATAATACGCTGGTGGCTGGATAAGGGCATTGACGGCTTCCGCATGGACGCAATCAGTCTTATTTCCAAGCCCAAGGAATTTATTGACGGCGATTTAAGAAAAATTATCCCCAACGGACCGCGCGTACATGAATTTTTACAGGAGATGAGGCGCGAGGTATTATCAAAATATGACATTATAACCATAGGAGAAACAGGCGGAGTAACCATAGACGAGGCGGTAAAATACGCCAACGCCGAGGGCACTGAGCTTGATATGGTGATTCAATTTGAACAAATAGAATTGGACGGCGGAGAAACGTTTAAATGGAACGATCGTAAAATCAATCTGGTAGAATTAAAGGAACTTTTTTCCCGCTGGCAGACAAGACTGCATGACTGCGCGTGGAACACCCTGTACTGGAGCAACCACGACCAGCCCCGCGTTGTTTCGCGGCTTGGAAACGACAAAAAATATCGCGAAAAATCGGCAAAAATGATCGCTACATATCTGCACTTTTTGCAAGGGACACCCTTCATTTACCAGGGCGAGGAAATCGGCATGACCAACGCCCCCTTTAATGACATAAGCGACTACCGCGACCTTGAAAGCTTAAACGCTTATAACGAGCTTGTGGTGCAAAAAAAGCTTATTCCCAAAGAGGATATGCTCCGCTTTTTGCGGAACAGAAGCAGGGACAATTCCCGCACTCCTATGCAGTGGAATACCAGCGATAACGCCGGATTTTCATCGGGAAAGCCGTGGATCATGGTAAATCCCAATTATATAGAAGTAAATGCCGAAAAACAGATGCGGCGCAAAGATTCGATTTTTGCTTATTATCAAAAACTTATCCAACTGCGCAAACAACTCGATATTATCACCCTTGGCGATTATGAATTATTACTGCCCGACGACCCCGATTTGTATGTTTATACCAGAAGTTACCAATGTGAAAAATTGCTAGTCGTTTGTAACTTTTCACCAAAGGTAAAAATATTCCCCCTGCCAGAGCAGTTTGCGGACTCAAAATTGCTCATTTCTAACGAAAAAACGCCGGATTTTAAGTTTTCTGCTGTTCTGGGACCCTTCGGAACCGCCGTTTTTCACACTTGACAAATTTTTGTATAATGATTACAGTTAGTATAATTATATATAGACATATAATATAGAAAACAATGGAACAAAAACAAAGTACAGTCCTTACTCCTGCCGAAGAGGTAGACGCGTTGGTCGCCAAAGCTCAAACAGCCTTGGCGGAGTACATGGAAATGAACCAGGAACAAATTGATGATATTGTCCATGCCATGACGCTGGCAGGGCTTGCCAACCACATGCAGTTAGCCAAACTTGCCGTAGAAGAAACCAAACGCGGTATTGTCGAAGATAAAGTAATTAAAAACCTTTTTGCCACAGAATACATCTGGCACAGCATAAAAAATCTTAAATCCGTCGGCGTAGTCGAAGAAAACGATCTTGAAGGCTATATTGAGGTTGCCGAGCCTGTCGGTATCGTTGCCGGCGTAACTCCCGTAACAAACCCCACTTCCACCACTTTGTTTAAATCGCTGATTTGCGCGAAAACCCGCAACCCGGTAATTTTTGCGTTTCACCCGAACGCGCAAAAGTGTTCGATAGAGGCAGGGCGGATTGTCAGAGACGCCGCCATCGCGCACGGAGCGCCCAAGAACTGCATACAGTGGGTGGAAAATCCTTCCATGGAAGCGACTTCCATTCTTATGAACCACCCGGGCATTTCTTTAATTTTGGCGACAGGCGGCGCAGCTATGGTAAAGTCCGCCTACAGCGCGGGAAAACCTGCGCTCGGCGTAGGTCCCGGAAACGTGCCGTGTTATATCAATAAAAATGTTCATGTTACCCGCGCTTGTACGGACCTGATGATTTCAAAAACTTTTGATCACGGAATGATCTGCGCTTCTGAGCAGGCGGTAATTGTCGATGAAGACATCGCGCAGGAATTTGAACGCACTATGACCGAGAATAATTGTTATTTCCTTAACGAGAATGAAATAAAAAAATTAACGGATTTTGTAATCAACAAAGAAAAAATGAGCGCTAACCCCGCCGCCGTCGGACAGAGCGCCGATTGGATAGCGGAACAGGCAGGATTAAAGGTTCCGCCGAAAACAAAAATCCTGCTCGCAAAATTGCCCGAGCCTTCGTTTAAATATCCGTTGTCGATAGAGACATTAATGCCTGTACTGGCATACTTTGTTGTTAAGGACGAAGAACAAGGTTTTGCTTACGCAAAAAAAATGCTTGAGCTTGGCGGACTGGGACACTCGGCGGTAATTCACAGCGACAACAAAGATTTGTGCGTGCGTTACGGACAGGAAATGAAAGTCGGGCGCGTGATCATTAACTCTCCTTCTTCTCAGGGAGCTATTGGAGATATTTACAATACTAACACTCCTTCTTTGACATTGGGATGCGGTTCCTTCGGGCGCAACTCCACAACATCAAACGTATCCAGCGTCAATTTATTTAATAAAAAGAGAATCGCCCAAAGGAGGAATAATATGCAATGGTTTAAAATACCGCCTCGTATTTATTTTGAAAAAGGGTCGATTCAATATTTGGAAAAAATGCCGAACATTAAACGCGCGTTTATCGTTACCGATCCTGTTATGGTAAAGCTGGGTTATGTTGAGAAAGCTTTATACTATCTGCGAAAACGGCACGACAGAGTGCATTGCGAAATATTTGCCGATGTAGAGCCGGATCCGTCAGTAGAAACAATTCGCAGAGGCGTAAGCGCCATGAACTTGTTCGCCCCGGACGTGATTATCGGTATCGGCGGCGGCTCCGCCATTGACGCGGCAAAAGGCATGTGGCTGTTCTACGAAAATCCCGACACGGACTTTGACGGTCTGCGTTTAAAATTTCTTGATATCCGCAAACGCGCCTTCCACTTCCCCAATCTGGGTAAAAAAGCGCAGATGGTGGCTGTCCCGACAACTTCCGGCACAGGCAGCGAGGTGACGTCTTTCTCGGTTATCACAGACAAAGAGCACGGCAACATTAAATACCCTCTCGCCGATTACGAGCTTACTCCCGATGTGGCGATTATCGATCCGCAGTTTGTTACCACTATGCCGAAATCCATTGTAGCCGATACAGGCATGGACGTACTTACCCACGCGATAGAAGCGTATGTGTCTGTGCTTGCCTCTGATTTTACAAGCGGACTTGCCATGAAAGCCTGCGCGCTGGTTTTTAAATATCTGCCGCGCAGTTACGCAAATGAAAAAGACGAAATAGCAAGAGAAAAAATGCATAACGCTTCCTGTATCGCGGGCATGGCGTTTACAAACGCTTTTTTAGGGATCAACCATTCGCTTGCGCACAAACTCGGCGGCGAGTTCCATATTCCGCACGGAAGGGCAAATGCCGTACTGCTGCCGCATACGATCGCCTACAACTCGCAAAAGCCGGAAAAATTCCCAATCTTCCCCAAATACAGCGAGTTTAAAGCCGATTATCGTTACGCGCAAATAGCGAATCAACTTCGTTTAGGCGGCGGTTCACAGAAAGAGGAAATTGCCGCTTTGATCAATTCCGTATGGAAGTTAATGGAAACACTGAATGTTCCCACAAGCATAAAAGACTGCGGCATTGATGAAAAAGAATTCTTCAGCAAAATTGATGTATTGGCTGAACACGCATTTGAGGATCAATGCACGACAGCCAATCCAAGATATCCGTTAATTACCGATTTAGTAGAGATTTACCGCAAAGCATACTATGGAGAAAGGAGTTAAGTTTGTATGAAAAATGAATTCGGAACAAAGTTCGAGATGGTCTGCGATATTTTGGATCGCCATGAACGCAATCCAAGCAACCTTATCGCAATCTTGCAGGAGATTCAGGAAGCGTATTCCTATCTGCCTGAGGACGTAATGACCTACGTTGCCACGGCTCTGGGAATTTCACCCGGAACCGTATTCGGCGTCGCTACTTTTTATTCGCACTTCACGCTTGATCCAAAAGGAAAGTACATTATAAGGGTGTGCGACGGAACTGCCTGCCATGTTAAAAAATCGGCGGACATTATCGATTATCTGGAGAAAGAGCTTGGTTTGACCAAAATTAAAAAAACTACAAGCGACATGCTTTTTACTCTGGAAACAGTAGCCTGTTTAGGAGCCTGCGGTATCGCGCCCGTAGTCGTGATCAACGAAGAAGTTCACGGAGCGATGAATACGGAAAAAACAAAAGAGCTTCTTGATAAAATCAGAAAGGAGGAATCCGCAAATGCCTGAAAAAATAACATTAGAACAAAGGAAAGATCGGTTTGAAAAATCCGTAGCGTGTAAAAAACCGCGCATTATCATTTGCGCCGGAACAGGCTGCGTAGCCGGCGGCTCATTGAAAATTTACGAGCGTTTCCGCGAAGAATTGGCAAAGAGGAATTTGAATGTTCCCGTAGAGTTGGAATCGGAACAGGGCGATTATTCAATCGCGGAAAGCGGCTGTCAGGGCTTCTGCCAGATGGGACCGCTTGTAACATTAAAGCCTAAAGGCATTCTCTATGTTAAGGTTTCTCCTGACGATGTACCTGAAATCGTGGAAAAAACTTTAGTAGGCGGCGAGTATATCGATCGTCTGCTCTACACAAGCCCCGACAAAGGCGCACCGATGAAGGACATGAGTAAAATTCCTTTTTATGCGCGTCAGCATCGTTTAACGCTTGGGCTTTGCGGCAATATCGACGTAAAGCATTTAGACGAATATATTTATCACGGCGGTTATTTCATGGCGCGTAAAGCGATAACCGAAATGGGAGACAAGGAAATTTGCGATCTTATCTTAGCTTCCGGTCTTAGAGGACGCGGCGGCGCGGGATTCCCCACAGGACGCAAATGGGATTTAACCCGTGTTAATGAAAGCGATATAAAATACGTTATCTGTAACGGCGACGAGGGAGATCCGGGCGCGTTTATGGATCGCTGTGTAATGGAAGGAAACCCTCACGCGGTTCTTGAAGGAATGATGATCGCGGCGCACGCGATACACGCCACTTTCGGATACATTTATGTCCGCATGGAATATCCGCTCGCCGTAAAAAGATTGAGAGAGGCTATCAAACAGGCGCAGGAAGCCGGTATTTTAGGCGATGATGTTTTCGGCACAGGCAAAAAATTTAACATTGCCATAAAAGAAGGCGCGGGCGCGTTTGTCTGCGGCGAAGAGTCCGCTCTTATCGCCTCTATCGAGGGACACCGCGGTATGCCGACAATAAAGCCGCCCTTCCCCGCTCAAAAAGGTTTGTTCGGCAAACCTACCGCCGTCAACAACGTAGAAACATTGGCGACAATTCCGCTCATTCTTCAAATGGGAGCGGATAATTACGCCAAGCTCGGAACAGAGACGGCGAAAGGAACAAAAACATTCGCGCTCACAGGTCAAGTCGCTAATACCGGATTGATTGAAGTGCCGTTCGGCGCGACATTGCGCGAAATTATCGGCGAGATAGGCGGCGGCGTAACAAACGACGACGGCTCACTGTGCGGCTGTGATTTTAAAGCGGTGCAGATCGGCGGACCTTCCGGCGGCTGTCTGACGCAAGAACATCTGGATATGCCTCTTGATTATGATAATCTTAAAAAAGTCGGAGCGATGGTAGGCTCAGGCGGTCTTGTCGTAATGAATCAAAGCAACTGTATGGTAAAAATCGCAAGATATTTTATGCAGTTTACGCAGAACGAATCATGCGGAAAATGCGTAGTATGCCGCGAAGGTACGCGCCAGATGCTTCTGCTATTGGACGACATTATCGAAGGCAGAGCTACAGGTGAGACCATCACGCTGCTTGAAGAATTAGCGCAAGTGGTTCAAACCGGCTCGTTGTGCGCGCTTGGTAAATCAGCGCCTAACCCGGTGTTGTCAACTTTAAAATATTTCAGGGACGAGTATAACGCGCATGTGTTTGACAAACGCTGCCCGACAGGAAACTGCGAAGCGCTTGCGGACTTTAAAATCATTCCCGATAAATGTAAAGGTTGTTCTCTTTGCGCAAAGAAATGCCCGGTGCAGGCAATTACCGGAGAGATAAAGAAGCCGTTTACCATTGACCCAAAAAAATGTATCAAATGCGGCGTATGTAAACAGAACTGCAAGTTCGAAGCCATTGTAAAAGGATAGGTGAATTATGAAAAATCAAACTGTAATAATTGACAGCGCGACCGTTCCCATAGAGGGAGAGCGCAATTTGCTGGAACTTTGCCGCAAGGCGGGTATTGACCTTCCCACTTTCTGTTATCATTCGGAAATCAGCGTCTACGGCGCTTGCCGTATGTGTATGGTAGAAGTAGACGGAAAGGGAATACTTCCCGCTTGCTCCACTAAAGCGGAAGACGGCATGGTAATACATACCAACACAAAACAAGTCAGAAACTTGCGCAAGATGATCATTGAATTGATGCTCGCAAGCCATGATCAAGATTGTACCACCTGCCCCAAAAGCGGCGATTGCAGACTTCAAGCTATCGCAAAGCAATTGGATATAAACCATGTACGCTTCAAAAAAATGCCCCATGAGGATCCGATAGATTATTCTTCGCTCTCCATATTGCGCGATCCCGGCAAATGTATACTCTGCGGCGACTGCGTGCGCGTATGCGAAGAAATTCAATCCGTAGGCGCGTTAGGTTTCGCATACCGCGGAGCCAGAGCGCATGTTGTAACTTGTTTTAACAAGGGACTCGGCGAAATTGAATGCGTAGGCTGCGGTCAGTGCGTAAAAGTTTGTCCTGTCGGAGCCCTTACTCCCAAACATCAAATCAACGAAGTTTGGGACGCTATCAACGACAAAACAAAAACCGTTGTGGTACAGGTTGCCCCTGCGGTACGCGTCGCTTTAGGCGAATACTTCGGGAAAGACCCTGGTTCTCTCCACATGGGAAGAATAATCACCGCCATGCGCCGCATGGGTTTTGATCGCGTCTATGACACTTGTTTCGGCGCGGACTTCACCGTAACGGAAGAAGGAAAAGAATTCCTTGAACGCAAGAAATCAGGCGAAAACCTGCCGATGTTCACATCATGCTGTCCCGCGTGGGTTAAATTTGCCGAGCAGTATTACCCCGATTACCTTAACAATTTATCTACATGCCGCTCGCCTCAGCAGATGTTCGGTTCCCTCTGCAAAGAATATCTTTGCAAGGAATTAAATATCACCCGTGAAAATTTGGTAGTAGTGTCCGTAATGCCCTGTACCGCTAAAAAATTCGAGGCAAACCGCGACGAATTCAAAAAGAACGGAAACCCCGACGTTGATTTTGTAATCACAAGCAATGAGCTTGCGCAGATGATGAAAGAAAACGGCGTTGAATTTGACAAAATGGAACTTGGTTCTTTTGATCTGCCGTTTGGTTATTCCACAGGCGGAGCCGTTATTTTCGGCTCATCAGGCGGAGTAAGCGAGGCGGTTCTAAGATTCGCGGGCGAAACTTTGGAAAAAGGTTCGGCAAAAGAATTCAAACAATTACGCGGCGAAGACGGAATTAAAACGTCGGAAATCGCTGTCGGCGGACAAAAACTGCAATTGGCGGTTGTCAGCGGTCTTTCAAACGCGAGAAATTTAATCGACCGTATCCGCAAAGGCGAAGTCCACTACGATTTAGTGGAAGTAATGGCTTGCTGCGGCGGCTGCGTCAACGGCGGAGGTCAGCCGATTACCGACGACAGGACGGCTGTTCCAAAACGCTCGAAAGGACTTTTTGACAACGATAAAATGCTGCAGTTCCATGTTTCGTCGGAAAACCCGTACTTACAGCAAATTTACGCCGAGGGTTTAAATCACGAGAAAGCGCACGAGTTATTGCATACAACCTTTGAAAACCGCAAGAGAATCACGCAGGAAGATTTCATGCTTGGAGAAGGAAAATCCACAGGCAAAAAAGACGTTAATTTGGAAATTTGCTTTGGAACCAGTTGTTTCTTACGCGGCGCGCAGGATCTTTACAAAGAACTGATGACTTACATCAGAGAAAATAAACTTGAGGACGCGATTGAGTTTAAGGCAACCTTCTGCGGAAAACACTGCAAAAAGGGACCTGTGCTAAACGTGAACGGGAAAACTCTGGAACGCTGTACTTTTGATAACGCGAAGGCTGAAATAAATACCGTACTCAAAAGGTAAGGATTGTTATGCAGCGGCAGACAATTTATACCATTACGGCTAACTGTCAGGATTGTTATCGCTGTGTGCGCGAATGTCCGGTAAAGGCAATAAGCATCAACAACGGACAGGCGCAGGTTGAAGACGGTTTATGCATTAAATGCGGAACTTGCGTGAGGGAATGTCCTCAGCACGCTAAAACCGTCCGCCCTGATTTAGAGGAAGCAAAGGCGCTGCTTGACGGCGGCAGAATCGCCGCCGCCAGCATCGCGCCTTCGTTTGCCGCAATGTTTCCGGGCGCTCTAAGCAGACGTATTCCTTCCGCGTTACGCCAATTAGGTTTTAAATTTGTCAGCGAAACCGCCGAAGGCGCAAAATATGTTACGGAACAATCTTTTGTAACGCCGCAAAAAGGCAGTATCTGCACAGCGTGTCCCGCCGTTGTTAATTTTATCGAAAAATACCAAAGCAAATATTTAGACGCGTTAATTCCTGTGATTTCGCCGATGATAGCCCACGGCAGAATACTCAAGGAACAGAACCCTGATTGCGCCGTAATTTTTATCGGTCCCTGCGCGGCAAAAAAACAGGAAATTTTAAGACCGGAAAACGCGGGCGCTGTGGACATCGTTTTAACATTTACGGAACTTAAAGAGTGGCTTTTATCTGAAAATATTCAAATAGAAAATTGTTCCGAAAGTAATTTTGATCAGTTTTACGAGACCGGCGACGCGCGGCTGTTCCCTATTCAGGGCGGAATGCTGAAAACCGGCAATATCCAAAACGACGGAACGCAGGCGAACGTACTGCACTTAAGCGGCGCGGAAGATGTTTTAGGGTTGTTTTCGGATAATCCCGATTTTGAAGGCAAGCTGATTGAACCGTTATTTTGCAAAGGCGGTTGTATCGGCGGACCTTGCTATGGACACGAAAAAGAAGATGAAGCCGGTCAGAATTTGTTTACAAGAAGGGAAAGTGTAATACGTTACGTTGAAGCTGTGAGTAAAACCGATAAGAAATTTCCACCGCGAAAAATTAATCATCTGCCTAATTTTGTATTGGACGATCAAAAACAGAAGGAAGTAACGGAAAATCAAATCCACAAAGTATTGGAACTTACGGGAAAAATCGATCCTGAACTTCAGCTTAATTGCGGAGCCTGCGGCTATAAAACCTGTCTTGAAAATGCCGTCGCTGTAGTTCGCGGCATGGCTGAACCAGAGATGTGCATTCCTTACATGCGCCGCCTCGCGCAGCAGCGCACCGACAGAGTTATAGACACAACGCCCAACGGTGTCGTGGTTTTAGACAGCGAATTGTGCATAGTTAAAATGAATCCGGCTTTTCAAAAAATGTTTACATGTAACAACGGTATTTTGGGAAGACGCATTTCTTATCTTGTAAACGCCGACGGTTTTGAAGCCTTGCATTCCGGCGCTTCGGAAAAATGCGAATCCATTCAAACAAAGTACGGAATCAAGTACCATGAGATTCTTTACGCGTTACGCGAAGAGAACCAGTATGTGGGAATTTATTCCGATATTTCCAGAATCAAATACGATGCCGAGCAGTTGGATACGATAAAAACGCAAACCTTAATGCACGCGCGGGAATTTTTGGATCATCAAGTGCGATTTGCGCAGGAAATGGCGCATTATTTGGGCAAAAGCACAGCCCAAAGCGAAGAAATAGCAAAACGTCTGATTGGGCTGTATGAAGAAAACGGCAATTCGGCGGAACCGAATTGATAAGGTGAAGCGGCATGAAATTTTTTGATGATTTTCTTTGTCAAAAAAATAAAAAAAATCATGATGTCTGCGGAGACTATTGTCTTTACGAACGTTCCGCCTCCGGTATGGTTTATGTGTTATGCGACGGAGTAGGATCGGGGATTTACGCGAATATTTCCGCCATCACCTGCGCCAATCGTATTTTGGAATTAATCAGAGGCGGAATGTCCATCAGAATGACATGTGAAATGGTGGCGGCGTCGATGCATCGTGCGCGCAAAGAAGACATACCGTTTGCCGCTTTTTCCGCAGCCATGATTTCCCCCGACGGTCAATACGATATTTATTCCTATGAATCGCCGAACCCGATTTTAATAAAAAACAACCACGCGTCGGTTCTTGCGCCGCGTTTTTACACAACCGGCTTTGAAGTAATCGGCGAATCTACCGGCTCTCTTAATTTGGGAGATTCTCTTTTAATGTTTTCCGACGGCGTAAGCCAGGCGGGTCTTGGACACGGATACGGCATGGGCATTGGATCGGACGGCGTTTCTTCTTATATAAATCTTAACTACAAACCAAACGATATTATCGGCAACCTTCCATGGCGAATTGTAGAGATGTGCAAAAAAGTATCGGGCGGAGACTGCGAAGACGATACTACTATTGCGCTGCTCTACTGCCGCGAAGCGAAAGAATTAACATTGCTGACAGGACCTCCTTCTAATCGCTCTATGAACCATAATTACGCGTTAAATTTTATTAATATGCCCGGCAAGAAAGCTATATGCGGCTCTACAACTACGGATATTATTGCGGAAGAATTAGGCTTAAAAGTAGAAACAATATCCATGGGTAAATCTTTCGGACAGCTGCCGGAATACCGGATTGAAGGAATTGATTTAGTTTCGGAAGGCGCGATAACTCTGAATCAAGTTAATAATATTCTGGACGAACCGGTAGAGTTATTGTCCGATAATTCCGTAGCGGAACGTCTTTGCTTTATGCTGCACACCGCGGACATTGTTAATTTGATGATTGGAAACGCGGCGAATTCAGCGCATGACGATTTGATCTTCAAACAATCAGGCATTAAAATCCGCAAACATGTAATACGCCGAATTGCCGAAAAATTGAGAAATATGGGCAAATTGGTTATTGAACAATACTACTAAAACTTGCTTATTTTTTTACCGATTGACAATCAGAAAAAATTTTATTACATTAAATTAATTACCGGAGGGTGATACCATTTGCGGAATTATCGGTTATGTAGGAAAAGAAGACGCTGTTCCCATTATTATTGACGGACTTAAAAAACTTGAATATCGGGGATACGACTCCGCCGGTATAGCGATTTTTGGGAAAAACGGTTTTGACGTAATAAAACAAAAAGGACGCCTTACAGCGTTGGAATCACGGCTGACGGAGAGTCCTATTTCAGGGCATCTGGGAATCGGTCATACGCGGTGGGCAACGCACGGGGAACCTTCGGATATAAACTCCCACCCGCACATCGGCAGTAAAAACAAAATCGCCGTTGTTCATAACGGCATAATAGAAAATTATAAACTTATAAAAGAACGCCTTGAACACAGCGGAGTAAAATTCGCATCGCAAACGGACAGCGAAGTAATCGCGCAATACGCGGAACATCATTACAGCGGCAATTTGCTGGATACGGTAATCCATACCGCAAACGCCATGGAAGGCTCTTATGCGCTTGGGATAATGTGCGTTGACGAGCCGGATATTCTTATCGCTATCAAAAAAGACAATCCGCTCATTATAGGAGTATCAGATAACGGAAACTTTATAGCATCCGACGTGCCCGCCGTGTTAAAACACACAAACAAGGTTTATTATCTTAACGATAAAGAAATCGCGGTACTGCGAAAAGACAGCATACAATTTTTTAACATTGATAAAGAGCCGATTGAAAAAAAAGCGGAAACTATAACATGGGATCTTGACAGCGCGGAAAAAGGCGGTTACCCGCATTTTATGCTCAAAGAAATTATGGAACAGCCGAAAGTTCTGCGCGAAACAATTAATTCGGCGATAAATAATTATAAAAGCATTATAGATAAACTTGACGTTTCAAAATTTACAAAAATTATAATAACTGCCTGCGGCTCGGCTTATAACGCCGGAGTTACGGGCAAATATGTGTTTGAGCGTCTGTGCAGATTCCCGTCCGTAGAAACGGAGCTTGCGAGCGAATTCCGCTACAGGGACGCGGTAATTAACGATAAAACTCTTGTCATTTTGATAAGCCAGTCGGGCGAAACGGCGGATACTATCGCGGCTCTGCGTGAGGCGAAATCAAAGGGTGCGGTAACGCTTTCTATTGTCAATGTAATCGGCAGTACAATCGCTAAAGAAGCGGATTATTGCATGTTTACGTCCGCCGGTCCCGAGATTGCCGTAGCGACGACAAAAGCGTTTTCCGCCCAGCTTGTTTTGTTATATGTTCTGGCAATATGGTTCGCCGTTAAGCTGGGGAAATTATCTAAGGAAGAAGAAGAAAAATTAATGGCGGAAATCAACGCCCTGCCGGAAAAGACGGAACAAATACTCAAGCAGATCGACTCAATTCAAAAGTACGCTTCTACGGCTGTCGTTTACAAAAGCATTTTCTTTATCGGAAGAAATATCGATTACGCTATTTCGCTTGAAGGCTCTCTTAAACTTAAAGAAATTTCCTATATTCACTCGGAAGCGTACGCGGGCGGCGAATTAAAGCACGGCACTATTTCGCTCATAGAAGAAGATACGCTGGTTGTCGCTCTTTCAAACCGCGATTCGCTCTACGGAAAAATTATGAGCAATGTGGAGCAGGTTATCAGCCGAGGCGCAAAGGTACTGCTCATAGGCAATTGCCCCGCCGGCGCTTTAAAAGCGGATAAAAGTTTAGAGGATAAAATTTATATAATCGATCTTCCCAAATGCTCCGATTTATTCTCCCCTTCCCTATCGGTTATTGTTTTGCAGCTTTTCGCGTATTATGTCGCCGCGAACAAAGGGCTTGATATTGATAAGCCGCGAAACCTTGCCAAAAGCGTTACTGTTGAATAACAAAAGGCGGCGGTAAAATGGTAAGCGCTTTAATAGTATCAAGTTCAGAAAAAGACGCTTCTATTTTTTCCGCGTTGTTAAGCGAAGCTGAAATTTCCATAATTAAATGCGTACAGTCATGCGAGAGCGCCAACAAACTTATTTTAAAACAAAATTTCGATTTAATAATTATCGACCCTCCTCTTTCAGACGAATCGGGAGAAAGTTTTTCACGGTATATTGCCGGCAAAGGAATATCCCAGGTTATCCTGACTGTAAAGGAAGAATCTTTGGATTATGTATTCGCGGAATACGAGAAAGACGGCATTTTGACAATTTCCAAACCAATTGATAAAATTGGTTTTAGGGCGGCTTTATCTATTGTAAAAACTATCCAAAGCAGGGTAAGGCGGGTACAGGAAGAAAACGCGCGGTTAAAGCAAAAAATTGAGGATATACGCATAATTGACCGCGCAAAGTGTTTGTTAATTTCTCACATGAAAATGAATGAGCAGGAATCTCACAGGTATATTGAAAAACAGGCTATGGATATGCGATCATCAAAAAGAAGCGTCGCGGAGGGGATATTGGAAAGATATGAAAACTTTTAGAAAGCTAAATGAAGAATGCGCCATTTTCGGGGTCTGTTTAAACACTGACGAAGCCGCCGGTATTACTTATAACGGCTTGCTTTCGCTTCAACACCGAGGGCAGGAAGGCGCGGGGATAGCCGTCGCCTTTAACCGCAGTATTGTATGCCATAAAGACGTAGGTTTGGTAAACGAAGTTTTTTCAGGCGAAGAATTTAAAAAACTGCCTAAGGGGAATGTCGCCGTAGGGCATACGCGTTATTCAACAACCGGACATAATACAAAAGAAAATGTAGGACCGTTTGTTACGGAATATTTAACGGGCAGAATTGCGACGGCGCATAACGGAAATGTTACAAACGCTTCCGAGATACGCAAAGAGCTGGCAAACCTGGGGCTTCATTTCGGCGCTACCAGCGACAGCGAGGTTGTTTCGTCGTTAATCGCTTATTTTATAACAAAGGAAAAAAGCTCTATTGCGGGAGTTACCGCCGCCGCAGGTTATCTAAAGGGCGCGTTTTCCCTCATCATAGCAACAAGTAAAAATAAATTGATAGCTGTCCGCGACCCTAACGGCTTCCGTCCTCTTTGCATCGGGAAAAACTCAACGGGGTACGTTGTCGCTTCCGAGTCTTGCGCTCTTGACGCCTGCGGCTTTGAATTTGTGCGCGATGTTCTTCCCGGCGAAGTTATAGTGCTAGAAAAAGGCGAGATAAGGCAGGAAGGCGTAAAACTGAAAAAAGAAACAGAGCACGGGCTTTGTATTTTTGAGTATGTCTATTTCGCCCGCCCCGATTCCGTAATTGACGGATTAAGCGTTTACAACGCGCGCTATAACATGGGACTCGCTCTGGCGCAGGAATACCCAGTGCAAGCCGACGTTGTTTGCGGCGTTCCCGACTCGGGACTTGAAGCCGCATACGGCTACAGCGCCGCAAGCGGTATTCCGCTGGTATCGGGATTCGTAAAAAACAGATACATTGGACGCAGTTTTATTTATCCGACGCAAACCCAACGCGACAGCGCAGTAAGGTTAAAACTCAATCCGTTGTCCGCCATTATTCGCGGAAAAAAGATTGTCCTTGTAGACGACTCTATTGTGCGCGGCACAACGAGCGAAAAAATTGTAAAGAGTCTTAAAAACGCCGGAGCGCAGGAAGTGCATGTGCGTATTTCCTCGCCGCCCTTCCGTCATAGCTGTCATTACGGAACCGACATCGACAATGAGGAAAACTTAATCGCGAATAAAATCAGCCTTGACGAAATCTGTAAAAAGATAGGCGCTGACAGTCTTGGATATATCAGCATAGAGGGACTGAAAAAAGCGTGTGATAAATGCGCGCTGCCGTTCTGCACTTCTTGTTTTACGGGTAACGCTGATATTGAATTTGCCAAAAAAAATGTGTTTGAGTGATTATAACACTCTAAAAAATCCGCACTTTAAATACAATGACTCGCCGTAACCCGTAAGCACGGGATGATCCTGCGCCTGAAAACGAAAATCAAGCTGTATCAGGCGGCGTTCGGCGTCTGCGGCGGCGTCTGTGATCATTTGCCTGAAAGTGATTTCGTCTACGGCTTGACTGCATGAACAGGTTATAAAGACGCCGCCAGAGCGGACAAGCCGTATCGCCCGTAAATTTATTTCCTTGTAGCCCCGTAACGCTTCTTCAAGAGAACTGCGTGATTTGGCAAATGCCGGCGGATCTAGTATCACCATGTCGAATTGTTCTTTGCGTTTTACCAAGTTACGCAATTCGTCAAAAACATTGGCTTCCATCGCCGTTATACGATCCGCCGCTCCGGCAAGCATGGCGTTTTTTTTCGCTGTTTCAAGAGCCGATGCGGAAACATCAAGCATTGTAAGTTTCCCCTGAGAGCCAATTGCGTGAAGACCAAAGCCGCCCGTGTAAGAACAGGCGTCAAGAATACGCAATTCTTTGCCCGTTTCTTTTTGAAGCATTGCGGCGTATTCGCCGCAAAGAATATGATTGTCTCTTTGATCCAGAAAAAACCCTGTCTTTTGCCCCTGCGCGCAATCCACAATAAAAGGCAAGCCGCCTTCAAAAATAACTATTCCTGTTTCGGGGAACGAGCCTTGCAATACACCCTCGCGCAGTGGAAGCCCCTCCAATTCACGGACATGAGCGGCGGATTTTTCGATAATGCCGCAAAGAGAGCTTTCCGGGACAAACGCCGCGGGATATACCGCGCTTTCTTCCGTATCAGCGGAAGCGGCGATTGTTATCACTTCTTGAAGCGCCTCTATTATCATTTCTTTGCGGCTGTCCATTCCCCAGACGAGAAATTGAACGGAGAGCCAAAAGCGGGGAGTGCCAAGAACGGATTGCACAAGTTCAAAAGTGAGGGGGCGCTGCGTTACGGCGGATTCAATTTCGGCTAACGGCCAGCCTGCGAAGCAGTCGATTATAAGACCGGGAAGAAAATCCGCTTCCGCAAAGACAAGCCGCGCGGATTCAACGGAAAGGTTGCGGAAAAATTTGCGTTTAAGAACGGCTTCGCGGATACGGCGTTTGAAAAAACCTTTATCTATTCCTTCTTTGGAAGGGCTGTACAGGCGAGCTGTGATTTTCGAGTTGGGGTTTACAATCGCTCTGCCGAGATATTTTTTGCGAGAGCTTTCTACGTCGGCGCATTCGCCGGGAACAAGCTGCGACTGCTCTTTGCCTTCCAGCACGCTGTCAATTTCATTGCCGTAGACCCAAGGGTGTCCGAGCAGGATACGATCCTCCTCGCCCTGTCTTAAAATTATCCGTTTCAATATACATACAGATTACCATTATTATCGCTGTTATGCCATAGCGTTGACTTTAAATTGTAATTTGCATAGTATGAAAACAAATAATGAAACCTGTTACCGGACGCAATTTTATTCCTTCTTTTGTGATGGCTTTTACGGTTTTTGCTGTTATCACGCCGTACCTTGCAATAATGGTTAGGGGACTGGGCTACAGTCCTTTTTGGGTCGGTATACTGCTCGGTATCTTTGAAGGTTCGGCGATAGCGGGACCGTTTTTATTCGGCTATTGGGCGGACAAAATCGGCAACTTCCGTATTCCGATAATTGTTTCCTGCGTATTTCCCGTTATTACCGCAATTCCTCTGGTGCGATTTATTAATCCCGTTGTCAGCGCGTTTTTACTTGCGGCAATGGCGTTCGGTTTTCGCTCAACAACATCTCTATTGGATTCTATAACCACTGTAAGAATCGGAAAAAGCGGCGACTACGGAAAAATACGCGCGTGCGGTTCTATCGGCTTTATTGTTTTTTTGCTTTTTCTTCAATACACTCCGTTCCTAAAACCCGACAATTCAAAAAATATCGCTTTTTGGATCGTTATAACTTCGCTTGTCGTTACAATCTATATGTTTTTTCTTCCTCACTCTCTTTTTGATTCTATTGAACATGAACACGATAAAAACGACGGCAGCGGAAAAGGTATACCGCTCCTTTCGGTTTATTTTCTCGGCGGCTTTGCGATTATTTTTCTGTGCCGTTTTGCAATGTCATCGGTCTACACATATTTTCCGTTGTACCTTACCGAATCTTTGCGTTGGAACGCGGTAGGAATAATGTTCGCTTTATCTTCATTATCGGAAGTTCCGATTATGTTTATCTCCGTAAAACTTCTCCGCCGTTTCGGCGCGTTACCGCTTCTCGCCGTTTCCGCGGGAGGTATCGCCCTGCGGCTTTTGCTGTGGGCGCTTTTTCCCAACAAGCCCGTCATCATCGCCGCGCAGCTTCTCCATGCCCTGTGTTTTGGAACCTATCACCCCGCGGCGGTGCAATTTATTTCATCGGTCTTTCCGGCAAAAAAACGAGGTATAGGAATGCCCGTGTATTTGGCGCTTGGCTCCGGACTTCCCGCTCTCTTGGGCAACATGACAGGCGGCGTAATCGTGGAAGGTCTCGGCTACCGCCCGCTATTCGCTATTTACGCCGGTACGGCGGCGGCGGCTGTGTTAATTTTTTGTTTTATGAAGAATTCGATTAATAGTTGCACTAATAATAATTGTACCTTGACAAATCCACTGTAAAATGACACTATATTATAGTACAAATAGCAGAGGTGCTGTGGATTGCAGAGTCCCCAGCGCCTTTTTTGTAAATTAAGGACAGGCAATGACCGCATATTTAACGTTGGAAAACGGTACCGTATTAAAAGGCGAATATTTCGGCGCTCAGGGTGAAATTACGGGAGAAGTCGTTTTCGCTACAGGTATGACCGGCTATTTGGAAACTCTTACCGACCAAAGCTATTACGGGCAAATCGTTCTGCAAACTTTTCCGTTAATCGGGAATTACGGAGTTATCCCCCCCGATTTTGAAAGCGCAAACGTAGGGGCAAGGGCGTACATCGTTAAACACCCATGCGAAAACCCGTCCAATTTCCGAAGTGAAGGAACCCTTGGCGCTTTTTTAAAAGAGCGCAATATTATCGGTTTATACGGAATTGACACAAGAGCGCTTACAAGAATCATCCGCGAAAACGGCGTAATGAACGGAAAAATTATGGCGGCTCCCCCAACGCCCAAGGACATAGAAGAAATAAAAGCGTATTCAATTATCAACGCGGTAGCTTCCGTGTCATCTCGCTCCGTTACAAAAATTTTACCCGAAAAAACAAAAGCGATAAAACGCGTGGCGTTGATGGACTTCGGCGCAAAGCGCGGCATAGCGAACGCTCTTGCGGCGCGCGGCTGTGAGGTGTGGACTTTCCCGCACGACACAAGCGCGCAGGAAATTTTAAAAATGAAACCTGACGGAATCATGCTCAGCAACGGTCCCGGAGACCCCGCGGAAAAAGCCAACGACGGAATTATCGAGACGCTTCGTACTTTGCAAAAAAGTAAAGTTATGATCTTCGGGATATGCCTTGGACATCAACTGATGGCTCTGGCAAACGGTTATACGACAAAAAAATTAAAGTTCGGTCATCGGGGAGCGAATCAGCCTGTTAAGGAAATTTCAACAGGGCGCGTATACATCACAAGCCAAAATCACGGGTACGCCGTTGTTGCAGATAACGGTTCTTTTATCAATGTAAACGACGGCACTTGCGAAGGGCTGGATTACGGAAAATCGTTCTCCGTGCAGTTTCACCCCGAAGCATGCGGCGGCCCGCTGGACACTTCTTTTCTGTTTGATCGATTTATTGAAAGGATGGGCAAATGAACTTAACTGAAGATAACGTCATCGCTTACTTTCAGCCGATTCTTTCTGCGGATTCAATCGACGTATACGCCTTTGAAGTTTTAGGACGCTGCATTGACGAAAACGGAAAGGTATGTTCTTTAGGACCTTTTTTTAACAACCCCGATATTACACATGACGAAGCTTTAAGGGTAGACAGAATAGTAAGAAGATACGCCATGAAAAAATACGCGGAAGAAAAAAGAACCGAGTATCTTTTTATAAATATAAGATTAGCATGGCTTTTGCCGTTTGTAGACAACCCGGAAGATATGAAAACTTTACAGTTGGCGAAAGAATTCGGCATTCCCAATGAAAAACTGGTTATAGAAATTACGGAAGAAGATTTTAACGCAAGCGAAGAATACCTTCGCGCCATAGTCCACTACAAAAGAGCGGGCTGCAGAATAGCGTTAGACGATTACGGAAAAGAAGCCAGTAACATTGACAGGTTGGCGAAACTTCAGCCTGACATTATAAAAATAAATATAGATTATATTCATAACTGCGAAACGTCTTATCATTACCGCGAATATTTACGCGCTATTGCCACTTTCGCCGATTCCGTAGGCATAGAAGTTCTGCATGAAGGAGTGGAAACGGAACGCCAGCTTGACGTTTGCATTTCTTCAAAGGGAAGATTTTATCAGGGATTTTTACTTGCGCTTCCTCAGCCGTCTATGATAGACCCTAAAGTTAACAAGTTTGTTTTCTCCGCGTTAATCGCAACCGCTTATTCGGCTATTCAAACAAAGGTAACCGAAGCGGAATCTTTAAAAGATTCTATTGACGTTTTAATTGAACGTTTCTTCCGTGAAAACCCGTTTAGTTACGAAAAGATAATCAACAACGAATACCTTATTAAACTTTTCAACTCTCTGCCGGAAGTTATACGCATTTATTTGTGCAACAGAAAAGGTGTCCAGCTTTCAAATAACATTGAGAAGCAAGAGGAAAAAGTTGTATGCAGAAATTTTCAAAACAAAAATTGGGCGTGGCGCGGGTATTTTCATGAAATAATAAAAGCTTTTATTCGCGGCAGAAAAAGCTGTTTGACAAACCCGTACCGCGATTTTACTACAAAAGAAAAAATATGCACATATTGTTATGCGATAAACGACGACGTGTTTTTATTGGCGGATATTATAAAAGAGCCGGACAGGATAAATTATAATGTCTCTGGATAGAAGAGTAAGCACCGGAATGCCCGGTCTTGATCAAGCTATCGACCTTCTGCGGTTAGGCGACAATGTAGTTTGGCAAGTGCAGTCTATTGATGATTACCTTAAAGTTTTGCGTCCGTATATCAAACAGGCAAAACAGGACGGACGCAGGCTTGTCTACTTTAGATTCGGCAACCATGCGCCGTTAATGGCGGACAGCGAGCCTTCTATCACTTATAATTTTGATACTTCCGAAGGTTTCGAGTTATTCGCGCTGAAAGTCCACGATATTATCGCCAAAGAAGGATTAAAAGCTTTCTATGTGTTTGACAGCCTGAGCGACTTGCTTGAAAGCTGGTGTTCCGACATGATGGTAGGAAATTTTTTTCGCATAACTTGTCCTTTTTTGTTTGTGCTTGATACTATCGCCTACTTCGCTCTTATTCGCGGCGCTCACACCCACGACACAATCGCCCGCATACGCGAAACTACCCAGCTTTTACTTGACGTATACAATGTTGACGATAAATTTTACATTCACCCGCTCAAAGTATGGGAACGCTACTCTCCCACAATGTTTTTTCCGCATTTAATTGACGGCGACAAAGCTATCTCGATTACCTCAAGCGCGGACGCCGCGACTTTGTTTTCACGAGTCAGCCGAGGAGGACAGCCAAGGGATCACTGGCATATTACATTTGATCACGCGCGTTCATTCTTAGCCCGCGATGAAAATTCACAGGAAGAGATGAAGAAGCTTCTTGCCGGCTGGATTATCGGCAAAGAATTACGCATAACAAGTCTTGTTATGAAGTATTTTACACTTAGGGATATTCTTGACATTGCGGAAAGGGAAATAGGAACCGGTTTTATCGGCGGAAAAAGCGTAGGTATGCTTCTAGCCAGAAAAATTCTGGAAAAAGACGCCGGGGACGTTATACGAAACCATTGGGAACCGCATGATTCATATTATCTTGGCTCTGATATTTTTTATACTTTTATCGTACATAACGGATTATGGGATTTACGAATTAAACAAAAAACTACGGAAGGCTATTTTACGGTAGCGAAAGAATTACAGGAAAAAATGCTTCAAGGCAAGTTTCCGGTTAATATTATGGAGCAGTTTATACAGATGCTGGAACATTACGGGCAAGCGCCCATAATTGTCCGCTCAAGCTCTTTGCGCGAGGACAACTTCGGCAACGCCTTCGCCGGTAAATACGAAAGCGTCTTCTGCGCCAACCAGGGTACTCCCGAGGAACGTTATGCGGCGTTTGAAAATGCGGTACGCACTGTCTACGCCAGTACCATGAACGACGACGCTCTTGCTTACCGACAGCGGCGCGGACTTACCAATCAGGATGAGCAAATGGCTATTCTTGTTCAGCGTGTTTCGGGCAACCATTACGGCGATTTGTTTTTTCCGCACATTGCGGGCGTAGGCAATTCCACCAATTTGTATGTGTGGGACAAGTCGATGAACCCGGAAGCCGGTATGCTCAGGGTTGTATTCGGTCTTGGAACAAGAGCGGTAGATCGCGTTTCCGGCGATTACGCGAAAATAGTTCCGCTGGACTGCCCGAACAAAGGGCCGCCCGTAAGCTACGGCGATGAAAAAAAGTTTTCCCAGCACAAAGCCGACGTACTTGATTTATCCAACAATAAATTGACGGAAGCGTCTCTTGAAAAACTTGCGGACGGAGATTTAAAAACCGATAAAGAGATATTCTTCACGACAGATACCGAGGCTATAAACAGAATGCGCGAGCTAAGAATTAATTCCGCATCAACCCCGCGAATCCCTGATTTTAAAAAACTGTTAAACGAAACAGGGTTTCCCGATTTTGTCCGCTCCGCGCTTTCAACATTGCGCACGGCTTACAACTACCCTGTCGATATTGAGTTTACCGCCAATTTCACGCCTGACGGCGAATTCAGATTCAATCTTCTGCAATGCCGCCCGCTGCAAACAAAGGGAATAGGAAGAGTCATGGAAGCTCCGCAGCCAAAAAATGAGCATATTTTCTTCTCATCTACGGGCGACTTTATGGGCGGCAATGTAAGACTGCATTTTGATTATGTTGTTTTTGTAAAAGCGACAGAATACCTTGAACTGGGCGATCAGGACAAATATCAGGCGGCGCGTACAATCGGTTTTATCAATCAAAAACTGAAAGACAAAACGGTTTTATTGATGGGGCCGGGACGCTGGGGAACAACCACGCCGTCGCTTGGCGTACCTGTTAATTTCAGCGAGTTATGCAACATGGCGGCGCTGTGCGAAGTATCGTACTTAAAAGCCGGCATAGTGCCGGAACTGTCTTTTGGCAGCCACTTTTTTCAGGATATTGTGGAATCCGACATTTTTTACGCCGCTGTCTTTGACGGGGAACCGGGTATCGTATTCTGTCCCGATCAAATTTTATCGAAAAACAACCTGTTTGCGGAAATTTTGCCGGAAGAAAAGAAATGGGAATCCGTAATACACATAGCGCAAACGCCCGATTTGATACTGCATTCGGATATTACGAACCAAAAACTACTTATATATTGGGATAAAGATGCAGTATAATTACGGAAAGGATAAAGCTGATGCCGCTTGATAAAAACATAAAAAAGACAATGGTCATAGGATCGGGTCCGATTGTAATCGGACAGGCGGCGGAATTTGACTACGCCGGAACGCAGGCTTGCCGCGTACTGCGGCAGGACGGGATTGAAATTGTCCTTGTAAACTCCAACCCCGCTACCATAATGACGGACAATAACATCGCCGACAAAATATACATCGAGCCGCTTACGCTTACAACCGTAAAGCGTATTATCGAAAAAGAACGCCCCGACAGCATTTTATCCGGTCTTGGCGGTCAGACTGGACTTACTCTCTGCATGCAGTTAGCCCGCGACGGTTTCCTTAAAAAAATGAACGTGCGCCTTTTGGGTTCTTCGCCTGAAACAATTGACAAGGCTGAGGACAGAAAGATGTTCAAGGAAACCATGCAAAGCAACGGTCAGCCTGTAATTCCTTCGGTAATTGCCACCGATGTGCCGACTGCTGTTAAGTTCGCCGATGAAATCGGCTACCCCGTGATTGTACGCCCCGCCTTTACGTTGGGCGGTTCAGGCGGCGGCATTGCGGACACCGAGGCTCAGCTTAAGGAAATCGCCTCTAACGGACTGTCCCTGTCGCCGATAAACCAGATTTTAGTGGAAAAATCCATCGCAGGCTGGAAAGAAATCGAATTTGAAGTAATGCGCGACCGCGCGGGAAACGTAATTACTGTTTGTTCAATGGAAAACTTCGATCCCGTCGGCATACACACAGGCGACAGCATCGTTATCGCTCCATGCGTTACGTTAGCTGACAAAGAGTACCAAATGCTTCGTTCCGCCGCGCTGAATATTATCTGCGCGCTAGGCGTTGAAGGCGGCTGTAACGTCCAATTCGCCCTTCACCCCGACAGTTTTGAGTACGCGGTTATCGAAGTAAACCCGCGCGTTTCGCGTTCTTCCGCTCTCGCCAGCAAGGCGACAGGCTACCCCATTGCCAAAGTAGCTACAAAAATCGCCATTGGCTACACCCTAGACGAAATCATAAACGCCGTTACGGGAAACACATTCGCCGCCTTTGAACCCACTCTTGATTATGTCGCGGTAAAATTTCCCAAATGGCCATTTGACAAATTCGTATACGCCCAAAAGGAGCTTGGTACGCAGATGAAAGCCACAGGCGAAGTAATGGCAATTGCCGACACTTTTGAAGAAGCGCTTTTAAAAGCCGTCCGAGGAGCGGAAATAGGGCTTAACACCCTTAATCTGCCCCGTCTTGCCGCAAAATCAGACGAAGAAATCCGCGCCCTTTTAAAAACGGTAACCGATGAGCGACTATTTATACTCTATGAGGCGATAAAACGAGGCATCAGCGTAGACGAATTATACAATACTACAAAAGTAGACCGCTGGTTCTTGCATGGGTTGGTGAATATCGCAAAAAACAACGAGCAATTAAAACCTTTTATTTATAAAATGGTAGATACCTGCGGCGGCGAATTTGAAGCCAAAACGCCCTATTTCTACTCTATTCAGAATGGGACGGAAAACGAAGCCCTGCCTTTTATCCAAAAAAGCAAAAAACAGCGGATTGTTGTGCTTGGCTCGGGACCTATCCGCATAGGGCAAGGTATCGAATTTGACTACGCCTGCGTTCATTGCGTATGGACGCTTAAAAGCATGGGGTACGAGGTCATCGTAATTAACAATAACCCCGAAACAGTATCCACGGACTTTGACACCGCCGACAGACTTTATTTTGAACCGCTTTGTATTGACGATGTAATGAGCATAATCGATATTGAAAAACCGTTAGGGGTCATTGTGGCGTTTGGCGGCGGCACAGCGATTAAACTTACAAAAAAACTGCACGAGCGCGGCGTAAATATCATAGGCACTTCGGCGGACAGCATAGACATTTGCGAAGACAGACAGCGGTTTGACATACTTCTTGAACAACTGCAAATTAAACGCCCCAAGGGGTTCGGCGTTATGACGGAAGCGGAAGCGCTGGACGCCGCCGAAAAACTCGGCTTTCCCGTGCTTATGCGCCCGTCCTATGTGCTGGGCGGACAAAATATGATCATAGCGTTCTCGCCGGACGATATCCGCGAGTATATGGAAATTATTCTGCGCTCAAAACAGGAAAATCCCGTTTTGATAGACAAATACCTTGAAGGTATGGAAATAGAAGTTGACGCTCTTTGCGACGGCAAAGACGTGTTTATTCCCGGCATAATGGAACACATTGAGCGCACGGGCATACATTCCGGGGACAGCATTGCGGTGTATCCGGCGCTTAACATAGACGACGCTCTTGCGGAAAAAATATTTGATGTTACGCGAAAATTGTGCATAGCGTTAAAAGTTAAAGGGCTTGTAAATATTCAGTATGTTTTTTACGAAAACGATATTTATGTTATCGAAGTAAATCCCCGCGCGTCCCGCACCGTTCCGTACTTAAGCAAAGTTACGGGAATTCCAATGTGCGAGCTTGCCACAAAAATAAGCGCGGGGCAGACTCTTTCCTCTATGGGCTATATATCCGGCTTTGGAAGAATACCGCCGTATATCGCGGTTAAAGTGCCGGTCTTTTCTTTTGAAAAACTTGCCGGAGTGGATACGCACTTGGGACCCGAAATGAAATCCACGGGAGAAGTTTTAGGCATTGGTAAAAACTTTGAAGAGTCGCTTTTTAAGGGGCTTGTCGCCGCCGGATACAAAATGAAATGGAAAGGCGGCGTGCTTATAACCGTGCGCGACGGCGACAAGGCGGAAATTACCGACGTGGCGAAAAAATTCGCGCAGTGCGGCTTCTCGCTTCACGCTACGCGCGGAACCGCCCGCTATCTTAACGAAAAAGGGCTGGAAGTTCAGCCTATCGATAAAATTACAGATAACAAAGAAGTCAACACGGAAACCCTTTTAGCGAGCGGACAGATAAGCTATATCATCTCTACGTCGGAAAAAGGCAGAGACCCGGCGTTAGACGACGTGAAACTCCGCAGAAAAGCCTGCTCTCTGGGCGTGCCGTGCTTAACGTCGATTGATACGGCTAACGCGCTTGCCGACGGTTTGCTTTCCGGCTACAGCGAAATAAGTACGGAATTAATCGACATTAACCGCCTTAGAGAAGAGCGCATTAAATTTACTTTTACAAAAATGCAAAGCTGCGGCAATGATTTTATTTACTTTAACTGCCTTGAGACGGAAATAGAATCGCCCGAATCGCTTTCCGTGTTTTTGTCCGACAGACATACCGGAGTAGGCGGCGACGGCATTGTGCTGATTCTTCCGTCAGATACAGCGGACGCTAAAATGCGTATGTTCAACGTAGACGGCAGCGAGGCCAGCATGAGCGGAAACGCCATTCGCTGTGTCGCAAAATATTTATTCGATAACGATATCGTAAAAAAGCACGATATGAAAATAGAAACAAAGAGCGGAATAAAAAAACTCTATCTTTCCACACGCAACGGAGCGGTATCGTCCGTAAAAGTTGATATGGGACGCGCGGAATTGCGCCCCGAACAAATACCCGTCAAATTAACGGGCGAAAACGTGATAAAAAGGAAAGTTATCATTGACGACGAAGGATACGAAATTACCTGCGTTTCCATGGGCAACCCTCACGCTGTAGTTTTTTGCGATAAAATTGACGATCTTGTTTTGAGCAGAATAGGTCCCCTGTTTGAAAACGATCCGCTGTTCCCAGACCGCGTAAACGTTGATTTTGTAAAAGTAATGGACAAAAACCATTTAAAACTCCGCATATGGGAACGCGGAAGCGGCGAAACACAGGCGAGCGGAACCGCCGCATGCGCCGCCGCGGTAGCCGCAACTCTGAACGGATACTGCGAAAAAGACACGGATATTAAAGTACGTCTGCCCGGCGGCGATTTATTTATCCGATACACTGACGAAGCTGTCTACATGACGGGCGATTGCATAAAAGTTTTTGAAGGAACAGTAGAAATATGAGCGAGCTTATACTTGTGCTGGATTTCGGCGGTCAATATAAAGAGCTTATCGCGGGGTCTGTCAGGAAACTGTCGGTTTATTCCGAGATAAAACCCGGCAGTATAACAATCGACGAGATAAAAAAATTAAACCCTATCGGCATTATTTTAACGGGCGGACCTAACAGCGTATATCTGCCCAACTCCCCGAAATGCGATCCTAAAATTTTCTCGCTGGGTATTCCTATTTTGGGCATCTGTTACGGAATGCATTTAATGTGTTATACGCTTGGCGGCAAGGTTGAACCGGGCGATGTGGGCGAATACGGACGGGTTTCGGTAACGCCTGTGAAGAAGTCAAAAATTTTAAACGGCGTAAAGGGATCGTTTACCGCTCTGATGAGCCACAGGGACTCTGTTACCGGTCTGCCTGACGGTTTTTACGCTACGGCAAAAACTTCCTCTTGCATTGCCGCCTGCGAAAATCCGGCGAAAAAACTTTACAATACGCAATTCCACCCCGAGACAAAACATACCAAAGGCGGAAAAAAAATTATCAGCAGGTTTTTATTCGATATATGCGGCGCGTCGGGCGATTATAAATTGGACGATTATATCGATATGCAGATAAAACAAGTCAGAAAAAAAGTGGGCGATAATAAAGTTTTGCTCGCTCTGTCCGGCGGCGTGGATTCTTCCGTATGCGCAAGTCTTTTATCCAAGGCAATACCCGGACAGCTAACCTGTATCTTTGTGGATCACGGTCTTATGCGTTTAAACGAAGGCGACGAAATAGAAAAAGTTTTTTCCAAAAGAAAACTCCGCTTTATCCGCGTTAACGCAAAAGAGCGATTCCTTTCAAAATTACAGGGCGTATCGGAACCCGAGGCTAAACGTAAAATAATCGGCGAAGAATTTATCCGTGTGTTTGAAGATGAATCCGCAAAATTAGGCGACATTCCATTCCTCGCTCAGGGAACAATTTACCCCGACGTTGTGGAATCGGGCGGCAAACACGGCGCGGTTATCAAGAGCCACCACAACGTAGGCGGATTGCCGGAAGGACTCAACTTTACCGCCGTTGTGGAACCGCTGTCCGGTCTTTTTAAGGACGAGGTTCGCGTACTTGGGAAAAAACTGGGCTTGCCTTCGTCGCTTGTAAACCGTCAGCCCTTCCCGGGACCAGGGCTTGCAATCCGCGTCATGGGCGAGATTACGGAAGAAAAGCTTAAGGTTTTACGAAAAGCCGACGCTATTATGCGCGAAGAATTGGACAAAATGAAACGCAGACCGGATCAATATTTTTGCGTACTTACAAATACCCGCTCGGTAGGCGTTAAAGGGGACGACAGGACTTATGACTATGTAATCGCCGTAAGAGCCGTAAAAACCGACGACTTTATGACCTGCGAGTACGCTCCCCTGCCCCACAAGGTATTGGGACGTATTTCATCAAGGATTACAAGCGAAATACCCTCCGCAAGCCGTATTGTTTACGATATTACGTCAAAACCTCCGGCTACCATAGAATGGGAATGATTATTTTTTAACTTTCCGATATAATAAACTGTAAATTAAAGGGTTGTTATGATTGTTGTTATTAAAAAAGAAGCTAACGAAAAAAGCGTGGATAATCTTGTCTCGTGGCTGGAGAATCAAGGACTGCGCGTCAATGTAAACCGAGGTATGTATCAAACCGTACTTGGGTTGATTGGCGATACGCACAGCCTTAATTCGGAACTTGTCTCCGGCATGGACATTGTAGAACGAGTACAAAGAATCAGCGAACCTTACAAAAAAGCAAACCGTAAGTTTCATACGGACGATTCCGTTGTGGACATGGGCGGCTGTAAAATCGGCGGCGGTAATTTTCAATTTATCGCGGGACCCTGCTCCGTGGAATCCTATGAACAAATATGCGGTATCGCAAAGCAGGTAAAACAAGCGGGAGCGAATCTTCTGCGCGGCGGAGCGTTTAAGCCCCGTACTTCCCCCTACTCGTTTCAAGGACTTAGGGACGAAGGTATCGAATTTTTACTGCAAGCAAAAGAACAAACCGGTATGCCGATTGTCAGCGAAATAATGAACGCTAACCATCTGCCCATGTTTGAAAAAATCGATGTAATTCAGGTTGGCGCCCGCAATATGCAGAATTTTGAGCTTTTAAAAGAATTGGGAACAATTAACAAGCCGATTTTGCTGAAAAGAGGGCTTGCCAATACCTTGGAAGAGCTTTTAATGAGCGCGGAATACATCATGTCGGGCGGAAATGAGAATATTATTCTGTGTGAACGCGGAATTCGCACCTTTGAAACCTCAACTCGCAATACATTGGATATTTCAGCCATACCGATGCTCAAGCGGCTGACCCATTTGCCGGTCATTATCGACCCAAGCCACGCCGCCGGAGACGCGGCTCTTGTGTATCCGCTATCTATGGCTTCAGCCGCCGCCGGCGCTGACGGGTTAATTATCGAGGTACATAACGACCCTGCCCACGCATTATGCGACGGACCGCAGTCGATTACACCCGACGCCTTCGCTTCCCTAGCGTGTGATGTTAAGAAAATTCTGAATATTTTTAAAAAAACCTATTGACGTTATCTGATTTTTATATCATATTATCATATATGTATTATATGTTTTTATATTGGAGGATACTATGGCAAACGAAACTAACTCTCGTAAAACTATACTTATAGTTGATGATGATGAATTGCACCTCCAAATCACTAAAATAGCGCTAAAAGACGAATTTGAAGTTTTTGTGGTAAAATCGGGAAAAGAGGCGTTGGAATCCTTAACCTCAAAAAAAATCGTTCCTGATTTAATACTGCTTGATATTCTTATGCCCGAAATGGACGGCTGGATAGTATTCGACAGAATCAATGATATAGCCGCTTTAAAATTCACCCCAATATTGTTTTATTCATCTCTTGAAGAAGAGAACGCAAAAGAAAAAGCCTATGAACTTGGGGCGTTTGACTTCATACTTAAACCCTGCGAACGATCAATTTTACTAACCAAAATAAATGACGCGTTAAAGAAAGCCGAACTACAAAAATCTTCATACCAAATATAACCCAAATATAACAAATTTGTAAAAATCTCAATACCTACTATTCTGATAGGAATAGGAAAAATTTTTCCAAAACCCCTTGACAAACTTTGGTATTATATCCTACTATATAAGTATGTTTTGTATGTATTCATAATTAAGGAGGATTATTATGACAAGGACAAGAAAGATTTTAATCACAGCTGCCGTATTCGGGCTGTTAGCGGCTATTACAGGATGCCGTTCAAAGCAGCAAACGGATTTTCAGTTGGGGCATTTAAATTCCACCGCGCACTTACTCGGTTTTGTTGCCGTAGAAGAAGGGTTTTTTAAGGAAGAAGGGCTTAACGTTACGATGACGCAGTTTTCAAGCGCGGGAGAAATGGTTGCGGGGCTTGAATCGGGCAAATTGGACGCGGCTTTTATAGGTTCCGTACCTGTAATTACAAATCAAGCCGCGGGACATGACATTACCGTATTCGGCGGCGCAATGTCCAACGGGCATGGTTTTGTGCTGAAAACCAAGTTTATACCGGCGAACTTTAAGCAAGGCGATATTAACATTTTAAAAGGACGCAATATCGCCACCAACAAAAACAGCGTGCAGGATTATGAATTGCTGACTCTTCTTAAAAACAATAACATTCCTATCGGCGAAGGTCCTAACAAAGTAAACATTGTCTATTTTGAAAGCCAGAAAGACGCGTATAACGCGCTTGCAAGCGATCAGATTGACGGCGTTTCGATCTATTCCCCCTACGCGTCTATTGCGAAAAACGCGGGACACACGGTTGTATATTACTGTAACGAATTAAGCGCTTTTGAAAACCAGCCTTGCTGCCGCCAGGTTGCGCTTACAAGCGCGTTAGCTGAAAATGCGGAAAAATATATAGCTTTTGAGCGCGCTATCATCAGGGCGTATAAATTCTCGCAGGAAAATCATCCAAAGACGGTAGAGGACGTGGCAAAGTATATCACCATCGATAAAAATGATATTGACTATGAAGTTTACGGCGGACACGCGCTTTCCTATCCTGATCCTGACAAAAAAGGCACGACAGAGTTAAAGAAAGGCGTTGTTGAATTTGGTTACACCAAAGGCGCTGATTACGATATTGAGAAGCAATACAATCTTGATATTTACAAAAAAGCGCTGGCGCAAGTTTTAGCCAAGAATCCGAACGATTCTATTTATAAATCGCTTGATGCGCATTTTAAAACCGCTAATTAAAAACTTTGGAAGTATATAGGAGCTATGTTTTGAGCAAAATAGAAGTTAAAAACCTGTACGCCGAATATGAAGATAAAAACGGTAAATTCCTGGCATTGAAGGATATTTCCTTCAATGTCAGCGAAGGCGAGTTCGTTTCAATTATCGGTTCCAGCGGCTGCGGAAAAAGCACACTGCTTAGTATTTTGCAGGGTATTCTTTTCCCTTCCGCCGGAAGCGTTACCATAGACGGAAGCGTCATTACAGGTCCAAGCACAAATCGCGGCGTTGTCTTTCAGCATTATTCGCTGTTCCCATGGATGAGCGCCCGCGCCAACGTAGCTTTCGGCTTAAAGCAGGTGAATAAAAAAATGCCGCGCAAAGAACGCTATAAAACCGCCGACATATTTTTAAAGAAAGTAGGTCTTAACGGTTTTGGGTATAAAAATCCGTATCAGTTGTCAGGCGGTATGCAGCAGCGAGTCGCTATCGCGCGCGCGCTGGCGATGAATACGGATATACTGTTGATGGACGAGCCGTTCGGCGCGATTGACGCTAAAAACAGATCTAATATGCAAGAACTGCTTCTTTCACTGTGGGAAGGGGATGGGAAAGCGGCAAAAAAGACGGTCGTGTTTGTAACTCACGACATTGACGAAGCTATTTTTTTATCGGATCGAATTATTATGCTGACCAACAGTCCCGGGCAGATAGCGAAAGAATTTGACGTTCCTTTTGTACGGCCGCGCGTTCACGCCGCGCTTAGGGATATAAACTCTTATATTCATCTGCGTAATATGCTGATGGCTTTGTTTTACGATGAAAATACCGGCGCGTCCGCCGATGAGGAATTTACGATATGAGCCAAATCGCTAAACGCTTTTTTACAATTACTAACGGTTTATTCATAATCTTTTTACTGATTCAATTAATTCCCGATAAATCGTACAGGATTGCCGACCGCCCGCATTACACGCTTATATTTATTGTATTGTTGGAATTCTTTTTGTTAATGGTTTCTTTTTTAATTAAGAAAGATCAAACGCGTTATATTATAACCGATATTGTCGGGGTAATTTTCGCGTTTTTCATTTTTTGGCTATTGGCGACAGTCAAGCTGTCATTTGTCAGTCAGGCGAAGCAGGCGGTATTTCCTCCGCCCGGCGCGGTGCTGTCGCAATTTGCCGCAGACTCCGGCAAAATGCTTGTAAACATAAAAGACTCGCTTTTGCTTATTTTTGAAGGCTATATAATCGCGATTGTTCTGGCTATCCCGCTTGGTTTGTTTTTCGGCTGGAATATCCGCGTCGGCACTGTCGCAGGATATATTTCCAAATTTTTAAGCTCTATTTCGCCTATTGTATACATACCCTACGCAATTGTACTTCTGCCGACTTTCCGCGCCGCATCTATGCTTGTAATTATTGTCGCCTCGTTTTGGCCTGCGTTTGCCAGCACAATGAGCGGTGTGCAGAATGTTGAAAAGCGGCTTATTGATTCCGCAAAGATGCTCTGTGTCGGAAAATTTACCATGCTGTTTCGCATTATTTTACCCGCCGCTCTGCCGCAAATTTTTATCGGCTGTAATCAAGGGTTAAGCGTATCTTTCATTCTGCTTGTCTCTGCGGAAATGATAGGCGCGCGCAGCGGGATTGGTTATTACGTTAACAATTACGCGAATTTCGGAAACTATACCAACGCGCTTGTGGGCGTAATCACAATCGGTATAGTTGTTACATTTATTACCTTTCTGTTTAATTTGGCGCAAAGGTTTCTGCTTCGCTGGAAACAATAAATATATTGGTTATTGGAGGATTTTATGGCATACGACAATGAACTTTTTCAAAAACTTTCCGACGCGGTGGTTGAAATGGAAGAGGATACGGTAGGGGAAACCGCTAACCGTGTTGTGGAAGAAGGATTGGACGCATATCAGGCGATTGATAAGGGACTTGCCGACGGCATGGAACGGGCGGGAAAATTATTCGAGGAACACGAGTATTTTGTTCCGGAACTGATGATCTGCGCCGACGCCATGTATAAGGGGCTGGATATTTTAACGCCTCATATAAAAACCGCGGAAGACGAAAAGAAAGCTACCGTTGTAATCGGCGTAATTGAAGGCGACACTCACGACATAGGGAAAAACCTTGTCAGAATAATGCAGGAGACCGCAGGTTTTAACGTGATTGATCTGGGGCGCGATATTCCTCCCACAGTATTTGTTGACGAGGCGGTAAAAAACAAGGCTGATGTTATCGCCATTTCTACCCTGATGACTACAACAATGGACGGCATGAGCGAGGTAATAGAAATATTAAATCAACGCGGAATAAGGGACGACTTTAAAGTTATCGTAGGCGGAGGACCCATTTCACAAAACTTTGCAAATAAAATCGGCGCTAACGGGTATTCGTCGAACGCCGCCGAATCTGTGCGTTTGGTAAGAAAATTATTGGAAGGAGTGTAAACTCTATGACACATGCACAGCGGATTATAAAAATATCAAAAATGGAAAAGCCCGACAGGGTTCCGTTCGCCTTGCTGTCTTCGGGAACATGGTGCATTGTTTCTCATGGAAACAGTTTAAAGGAAGCGCTTACCCTTCCGTCTGAAAATATGGCGGAATGGCTTTACGACGGATATACAAAGGCGGACTCCGATTTGTCGTGGGTAGGCTCAGGCTACAATAACCTTGTGATAGAAGCTCTGGGAGGAAAAGTCAAATGGCGCAAAAAGGGAACGCCCGATGTCGCGGAACCTTTTTTCAAGTCCGCCGATGACGCGAAAAATGTTAACCCGGCTGTCATTCTTGAAAACCCGAATGTCCGAAAACTCTACGATGTTACGCGGCTTTTAGTCAAAAAAGAAAACGGCGGGCGTTTGACGGGCGGCAGTATGTGGGGACCTTTCACTCTTGCCGGGTTGCTTTTAGGCGCGGACTCGCTTATGAAGGGCATTTACAAAAACAGAGCGGCAGTCGAAGAAGTTCTGCGTTTTACATCAGAATTATATTTAACTTATATACAAGGATACATAGACGCGGGAGCTAAAGTGATTCAGATGGCGGAGCCTTCCGCTTCCGGCGATATGATCTCAAAAAAACATTTTAATGAAGTCGCTCTGCCTTACATAAAAGAAACATTCAAACGGCTGTCCGGTAAGGATTTAATTTTCATACTGCACATATGCGGTGATACAACCGACCGTCTTGATTTAATCGCGCAAAGCGGCGTTCATATTATGTCGCTTGATTATAAGGTAAAAATAGCGGCGGCGCGGGACGCGTTCGCGGGAAAAATAGCCTTTGCGGGAAATTTAAACCCTGTAAGCGTAGTGCAAAACGGTTCTCATGATGATATAGTAAGTAAGACGGTCGATGGAATTAAAGAGGCGGGCGAGAACAGTTCTTATATCGTTATGCCCGGCTGTGATATTCCGCCTTTAACGCCGCTTAATAACCTACAGTTGATTTCCAAAACTGTAAAAGAATATAAATAAGGAGAAAAAGCTTTATGGCAAAATACGCAAAAAAGCTGACGGAGCTTATCGGTAACACGCCGCTTTTACAGCTTACGGATTTTTCGGCGGAGCGGAAACTGGAAGCCAAGTTAATCGCGAAGCTGGAATACTTTAATCCGCTCAGTTCCGTTAAAGACAGAATCGCCCTCGCCATGGTAGAGGACGCGGAAAAAAACGGAAAACTGGACAAGGATACGGTAATTATCGAACCGACTTCCGGCAATACGGGAATAGGGCTGGCCTTTGTCGCCGCTTCACGCGGGTACAGGCTTATCCTTACCATGCCGGACACCATGAGCGTTGAAAGACGCAACTTGTTAAAAGCTCTGAACGCGGAACTTGTGCTTACTCCGGGCAAGGACGGCATGAAGGGCGCAATCAGAAAAGCCGAGGAGCTTTCGCTCTTTTTTGAAAAATCTTTTATCCCGCAGCAGTTTAACAATCCCGCTAACGCCCGCATTCACCGCGAAACCACCGCTGTTGAAATATGGAACGACCTGGACGGCGAGCTTGACGTATTTGTGGCGGGCGTCGGAACGGGCGGCACTATCACAGGCGTCGGCGAAGTCTTAAAAGAAAAAAATCCTAAAATTAAAATTGTAGCCGTAGAGCCTTATGACTCTCCCGTACTTTCGGGCGGCGTTCCGGGACCGCACAAGATTCAAGGCATAGGCGCGGGATTCATTCCGAATGTACTGAACACAAAAGTAATCGATGAAGTATTTAAAGTAAGAACGGAGCAAGCCTTTGAAACCGCGCAGGACTTGGCAAGGACGGAAGGGCTTTTAGTCGGCATATCTTCGGCGGCGGCGGCTTTCGCGGCGGCGGAGATTGCGAAACGTTCCGAATACAAAGGCAAGACCGTTGTGGCTCTGCTGCCCGACACGGGAGAAAGATATCTTTCTACTCCGTTGTTTGACAGACCGCAAGCAATATAAAGGAAGGTAAACATATGGATTATTTAACGCACAAAGCGCCGCCGAAGAGAGAAGATCGTTTAAAAGCTTGTATTGTTTACGGCGGCGACTTATGTAATTTGGCGGACAAGGGACGCAAATGCGGCTGTCTGTCCGACGGAAAAAGAAAATTTGAACAGGGCTCGATATGTTTGTTGTTACCCGGCATATCGATATTGAATTCCATTCCCGACAATGTAAATATTGTGCACGGAGCTATCGGCTGCGGAGCATGCTCCCACTCGCAGAACGCAAACGCGCGTTCCGGCGGCATGGCGCGCAAGGGAACGGTAAAGGACGCGGTATGGCTGTCAACGGCGCTGAATGAAAGCGATGTTATTTCCGGCGCGGAAAATAAATTATATGACGCGATTTTGGAAGCCGACAAATTGTACAGACCAAAGACGATTACTGTTATCGCAAGCTGCGTACCTTCGATTATCGGGGACGATGTTGACGGCGTTGTGGAACGCGCTAAGGCGGAAACCACGGCGAAGCTTGTTACCGTCCACTGCGAAGGATTTAAAACAAAAATATGGGCGACGGCTTATGACGCGGTTTATCACGGCATTGTCCGCAGTTTGTTTGAAGACCCCAAGCTGGAAACGCCTTTTATTAAAGACGGCTTGTATCATGAGCGAATCGCCTATGACAGAGCGCATACCGTTAACTTATTTAACGTGTCTTCGATGGGATACGCCGACGAGCAAGAGCTTACACGGTACTTAAACGCTTTGGAACAAAAAGTAAATACGTTCCCCAGCTTCGCCGATCCTGACAATATTTTCGCTCTGAAATACGCCGGGCTGTCTATCAGCGTTTGCCCCACACACGACGACTATGTTTTAAAATATTTGGAAGAAGAACATCATGTTCCTTACATACTAAAGCACATGCCTATCGGTATCTCCAACACAAACGACTGGATACGGGACGTTGCGGCAAAGCTGGGCAAACAAAAACAAGCCGAGCGGCTCATTGAACGGGAAACGGCGGAGCTTGAAGCCGCGTTGGCAAAATACCGTCCGTTCTTTAAAGGAAAGCGCGTCGTCATAAGCGCGGGCGAGTTCAGGGCGTTGGCTACTTCCAACCTTCTGTACGACTTGGGCTTTGACATAGTGGGGATACGTTCCTTCCATCATGACGAATTCGCAAACGTAGAATACGAAAAATTAATAAAAAACATAGGCGGCGACGTAGCGATTAATATCGCCAACATTCAGCAATTTGAAGAAGCGAATCTGCTAAACACAATAAAGCCCGACCTTTTCCTTGGGCACTGGAACGGCAACTCTACAGCGTCAAAGATGGGCATACCCTCTCATGTAATTTACAACACAGGGCTTGCATACATAGGGTATCGGGGCGTGTTTGAACTGGCGCGGCGGTTGTATCGTCAAATGTCAAACCCCGCCTTTAACAAGGGCTTGAGTAAGTATACCAAGCTGCCCTACAAGAAAGATTGGTACGGCAAGAATCCGTACAGCTACATTAAATCGAATCTTGATATACCCGCTGATTACAAGGAGGGAAAAAAATGAGCCACTACATTGAACGACCAAGATTTTTCTGCTCCTTAGGCGGAGCGTTATCCACGCTGGAAGCTCTGCCTGAAACAATCCCGATCCTCCACTGCGCTGTGGGCTGCGCCGGCAGTATCGCTTGGGCGCAAAACGGCGGCAGCGCTTTGCAAGTAGGCGGATACTGCGGAGGTCTTTCCGTTCCCAGTTCCAATGTGTGCGAACAGGACATTGTATTCGGCGGAACGGATCGTCTGCAAGAGCAGATAGAGTCCACCATTGAGCTGATGGAAGGGCGGCTGTATGTGGTAATAACCGGCTGCGTAACCGAAATTATCGGAGACGATATTCGTTCCGTAACAAGCGAGTTTGCGGACAGGGTTGATATTGTCGCAGCCAATACGGGCGGATTCAAAGGCAACTCTTATTTGGGTTACGATATTGTTTTGTCGGAAATCGTCAGACGGTATGTGAAAAAGGGAGCCGAGAAAAAAAAGAAATCGGTAAATATTTTAGGCATTGTCCCCTACATGGACTGCTTTTGGCGCGGAAACCTTATCGGAGTAAGGCGGCTGTTGGAAAAAATAGGGGTGCAGGTAAACACTTTCTTTACGGACGAAGACACATTGGACGGCGTAAAGAATTCATCTTCAGCCGAATTAAACATCGTTCTTTCCGATGTATACGGACTGGAAACCGCAAAGACTTACGAGGACACGCACAGCATTCCTTACATTAAGGCGACTTTGCCCGTTGGTCCCACCGCAAGCGCGGAACTTTTAAGAACCGTAGCAAAAACTTTAAAACTGGATGTTGACGTTGAGGCAATAATCGAAGCGGAATCCCGCCGGTATTACAAATACATTACGCCCCTGGTTGACGTGTACAACGACGTCGATTTGCAAAAGTATTCAGTTATTGTCGGCGATGTTAACTACGCCGTAGCGTTGACCCGCTTCCTTACCGATGACTTAGGCTGGTCGCCCGTACTGGTTCAATTTACAGACCCGTTGAACGACGAACAGCAGACGCAGATTTCCGCAAAACTGAAAGGCAACGGCATATTTGCCGATCCAAAAATTGTCTTTGATACCAACGCGTCGGAAGCGATAAGGTACATAAACGAGTTGTACCCCAAGAAGGAATCGGATAAATACGCCGAGACTATTTCGCCCGCCTTTGTTGTGGGAAGCTCGCTGGAGCGAGACTTGGCGCTGAAGATCGGAGCGCCGCACTTAAGCGTCAGCTTTCCCGTCTCAAACCGCGCGGCAATTAACCGCGGCTATACCGGCTTTGACGGCGGATTAACGCTCACGGAAGATTTATTCAGCGCGGCGGTTGCGGCAAGATAAGGATTGGGAATGGCTGTAACAATTTCGCCGAAAGAAAGACTCACCCGTACTCTTGACCGCCTGCCTGTCGAGCGTCCGCCTGTGATATGTCCGGGCGGCATGATGAACTCCGCTATTGTTGACGTTATGAACGCAACAGGACACACTCTGCCGGACGCCCACAGCGATAAACAGCTTATGATTGCGCTTGCCGAGGACGTGTCAAACCAAACAGGGTTTGAAAACATCGGCGTTCCTTTCTGCATGACGGTCGAGGCGGAAGCGCTGGGCAGCGATATTGACTTCGGCACTCTGGAATGCGAGCCGAAAATAAAAATAGAAAAATTCCCCAACGCGGAATCTGTCGAGTTCCTGCCGAAGGGCGCAGTTGCGCAAAGCGCAAGAGCAAGAACGGTAATTGAAACAATCTACGAGCTTTCAAAAAGAAATCCCGACATTCCGGTAATAGGCAGTATTACAGGACCCGTCAGCGCCGCCGCATCAATTGTTGACCCTATGACTTTCCTGAAACAGCTTCGCAAGAACAAGGACGCCGCCCATAAAGTTATGGATTACGTTACCAATCAAATTATAGAATACGCCTTGCTGTGCGCGGAGAACGGCGCTTCGGTTATCTCCATAGCCGACCCGACGGCGACAGGGGAAATACTGGGACCGAAATTTTTTGACGAGTATGCGGTTCCGTATTTAAACAAACTGGCTGACGCGGTTAAAAAATTCGGGAAGCAGGTAATAATTCACATCTGCGGAGACGTAAGCATGGTAAAACCCGGGCTTGCGAATTTAAATTGTAACGCTCTCAGCACGGACTCCGTTGTCAGTCTGAAAAAAATAAAAGACGAGTTGGGCGGCATAGTTGTTATGGGGAATGTAAGCACATATCTTTTACAGTTCGGCAAAGAGGACAAGGTTTGCGAGACAACGGCAAATCTTATGAAAGAGGGAATTGATATTATCGCTCCGGCGTGCGGATTAAGCACAACCACTCCAATAGCCAACATTAACGCAATGACAAAGACGGTAGTTTCCGGCGGATAATATGCCAACAGTAAATTTTGTAAACCAACAATTAAAAGCCGAAGTGCCGGAGGGTACGCCGCTTATTACGGCGGCAAGAGCAGCCGGAGTTACGATTGAAACTCCCTGTAACGGAGTCGGAACCTGCGGCAAATGCAAAGTGCGTCTTGCCGAAAAGAGTCAGCTTAAAAATGCCGAGATTCACGGGTCGCATCCTTCTTTAACCGAAGCGGAAATACAGGACGGCTATATACTGGCTTGTCAGGCGAAAGTAAAAGGAAATATCGATATACTTTACAACGAAAAGACGGCGGAAAACCGTAATGTGCGTATTATTTCATCGGGGCATACTTTTGATTACGAGGTAAAATCTTTTATAACAAAAAAAACGGACGGCAAGAATACAAAAGTATTCGGCGGCGGCGCTTTGCTCGGAACCGAGGACGGCGATACTGTAGATAAAATATACGGCATTGCTTTAGACATCGGAACAACAACGATGGTCGCCGAGCTTTACAATTTGACAGACGGCAAAATTCTGGCAAGCGAAAGTATGCTGAATCCTCAAAGCGCTTACGCTCAGGACGTGCTGTCTCGTATTCATTTCGCAAAGGGCGAAAACGGTCTTACTGTTTTGTATGAAGCGTTCTTAAAAGCGTTCGGAGCTTTGCGCGATTCAATCGTGAATACGGCGCAGATTGACCCCAAGTACATATACGAGGTTGTGTTTTCCGGCAATACAGCTATGCTTCACCTTGCCACAAACACAGACCCGTCTCCGCTTGGCAAGTATCCCTATCTTTCAAACGTTAAGGGAGGGGAAAGCATACCGGCAACAGGACTTGGAATATCAAACTTCGGTTTGGTTTATCTGCCGCCGATTATTTCAGCGTTTGTCGGCGCGGACATAACATCAGGAATTTTTATATCAAAATTGAAAGAAAGAAAAGGGAAAACCCTTTTTATCGACATAGGAACAAACGGAGAAATTGTAATGGCGGACAACGGCCGCCTTGCCGCCACATCCACTGCCGCAGGTCCGGCGTTTGAGGGAATGAACATAGCGTGCGGTATGCGCGCGGCTCCCGGAGCAGTAGAACAATTTGCGATTGACGAAAAGCGCGGCTTTAGTTTTAAAACTATCGGCGGCAGTAAAGCGACAGGCATTTGCGGAAGCGGACTTTTAGATATAGCCGGAGAGCTTGTAAGAACAAAAGTAATTGAAAAGACAGGCAGATTCGCAAAGGCAAACCCATTACTCAAAGAGCATAACGGCAAACCTGCGTTTTTTATTACAGACGATGTATTTCTTACATTGCAGGATGTGCGTCAGGTGCAGTTGGCTAAAGGCGCAATACGTTCCGGCATTACCGCGCTCTTGAATTCATTGGGTATCGGAGCCGGCGATATTGACGAAGCGTTAATTGCCGGCTCATTTGGGTATCATCTTTCGGAAAGCAGTCTGCTGAATATAGGTTTGCTTCCGCCGGAACTGCAAGGGAAAATCAAGTTTTTGGGCAACACATCGCAATCCGGCGCTGCGGCGTTTTTGCTGAACGCCGATTTTAGAAAAACCATTCCGGCAATAATTGAAGGTGTTGAAAAAATAGAGCTTGCCAATACGCCGCACTTTGACGAGCTTTTCGTGCAGTCGCTGGGATTCTGATATGCACAACAACAGTATCTACTGTGTTAAGCCTGATAATGCCGTTAACAAAGAGAACGGTCTGTTCCAGCGGACAGATTACAACTTTGCGGAAGAAGCGGCGGCTCTTGGCGCGGAAGTTCAAGCAACGGCAAGCGGTTTTTTAAATGTTATTCCTTTTATAAATTCACCCGAACAGCTTTCCCGTATTCCGCGCCTCTCACAATCCGAAAAAATAAAAAACACTTTGGCGCAAGTCAAAGAATTATCAAAAGAAAAGCCGTTTATGGCAAACGCAATCGCCCCCTATTCATTGTTGAGCATGCTTGCGTCGGCAAAACTCAACACATGGCTTGTCCGCTATCCGAACGAAACGCTGTCCGCTCTGCGTTTTCTAGCGGAAGAATTGGCTTGGTACATCTCTGAACTTTTTACCGCAGGCGCAAAAGTTGTTTCCCTGTCCGACCCGCACGCTCAGCGGAACATAATAGGAGATTCCCGTTTCCGTGAATTTTGCGCAGAGAGTCAAATGGCTTTGTTAAAACAAATATTAAAAATAAACGCAAAGGGGGCTCTGCACCTTTGTCCGTACTGTTTTATGCCGCTTGAAAAATACGGATTAATAAGTATAAAAGAAAAAAAGACGGCTAACGAAACCTATGAACGCTCATTACTGACAGCCGCAGACAATGCCGATGAAACAGTTGTAATAGGAAGGCAATGCCCCCACACTAGAAAAGCGGATTTTATTTATTATTTATCTATAACAGAAAGAGCATAAGCGTACATATAGACAAGCCTGATTTTCTATGCTAATGTCAATTTAGTTAAGGAATAATCATGGATATTGATAAACTGAATCAGGAAATAGACGGCATTGACGAACAGTTACTGAAGCTGTTTGAACAACGCATGGAGCTTGCGCAAAAAATTGGGCAAAGCAAGGAAGACGCTTCCATGCCCGCCATGGATACGGAACGCGAGCGTAAAATTCTGTACAAGCTTTGCGAAAAGGCGCGCCCTGAATTTTCAGGATACGTCAAAGTTTTATTTTCATCTTTGTTCGAGATTAGCAGAAGCCATCAAAAAACAGTCAGCCGTTACGATTCATCGGTAAAAAAATTGCTTAACGACGCGGTCGCGCAAAAACTGGAAGCCTTTCCGACGCGCGCCACGGTTGCGTGTCAGGGCGTGGAAGGCGCGTACTCCCAAGCCGCCTGCGACAAATTATTTTCTCCGGCGGACATTACTTACTTTAACAATTTTGAAGGAGTTTTTCAGGCGGTAGACGGCGGCTTGTGCCGCTACGGCGTAGTGCCGTTGGAAAACAGCACAGCAGGCTCTGTTAATGAAGTTTATGATCTTATGAACCGTTATCGTTTTTATATTATCCGCAGTATTAAACTGCCGATAGCGCACACTCTGCTAGCCGCTCCCGGAGCGAAGTTGGAAGACATTAAGGAAGTGTTTTCGCATGAGCAGGCTATCCGCCAATGCAGTAAATTTTTAAAGTCATGGAACGGCGTTAAAGTAACCGAGTGCGCCAACACGGCAATGGCGGCGAAGCAGGCGGCAAACTCCGGGCGGACGGACATAGCTGTTATTTCTTCGCGCGATTGCGCCGAATTGTACGGCTTACACGCGCTTTCGTTTAACATTCAAAACACCGACAACAATTACACACGTTTTATCTGCATTTCCAAAAAACCGGAAATATATCCCGGCGCGCAAAAAACCAGTCTTATACTCGCGCTTAAACACAAACCCGGTTCTCTGTACAATGTGCTGGCAAAATTTTACGCGCACGGAATTAACATGAACAAATTGGAAAGCCGCCCCATTCTAGGACAAGCTTTTGAGTTTATGTTTTACTTTGACATCGACACACCGGTAATCTCGGAAGAATTAAAGCAGGTACTGGCGGAACTTGAACAGGAAACCGATATGTTTGACTTCTTGGGAACGTATCAGGAAATGTAATTTCCTGTGCGAAACTAATGTTATCAGGAGTTATAGGAGAAAACCATGAAAGTAATATCTACCAAATCAGCGCCCGCGGCGATTGGACCGTACTCACAGGCTATAATAGCCGACGGTTTTCTCTTTGCGTCGGGGCAAATTCCATTGTCGCCGGAAACAGGCAATGTGGTATCGGGCGGCATAAAAGAGCAGGCGGAACAGGTTATGCAAAATATCGCGGCGGTGCTTGCGGCGGCAGGGAGCGATTTTACAAAAGTTGTAAAGACGACTTGCTTTTTAATCACTATGGATGATTTTGCCGCATTCAACGAAATTTACGCAAAATATTTTACGGAAAAACCCGCTCGTTCCTGCGTAGCAGTGTCCGCTCTGCCAAAAGGCGTTTCGGTCGAAGTTGAAGTTATCGCCAAAGTTTCCGAATAATTTCTCTCGGAGCAAAATGAAAAAAATAATTTTTATATCATTTTTGTTAATTGCCGCTAATATCGGCGCGCAAAATAAAATTACGGATTTTTCTTTAAAAAGCCTTCAAACGTATAAATATAAAACAAGTTCTATTACTATACAAAAACTGGCGTTTAAAGACATTCTCCAATATGCTTACAATGTAACATATACATCGATGAATTTGACTGTAAGCGCGCGGTTGAGCGTTCCCAACATCAAACAGGAAGATATCAAGGGGATAGTGATTATGCTCCGCGGACATCAGTTTCCGAGTAACTACTACACGGGAAAAGGGACGGAACATCCCGCCAAAGAATATTTGTTAAGAGGCTGGGCTGTTATCGCGCCGGATTTTTTCGGGTACGGCTCTTCTTCGCAAACTCCGCCGCCATCAACATTGCATCAATTTTATTGCACGATAAACGCGGTTGAATTGTACAAAAGCCTTGAAGCCGGCGCGCAAAATTTATTTATTTTTAATTCCGCCGTTCCTCAAGCGGAGAGAGTTTCTCTCCCAACAAGTTTTAAAAAAATTGTAACATGGGGGCACAGCAACGGCGGACAGGTGGCGCTGCACTTTTTAACGATTATTCAAAAACCAGTTACAACTGTTCTCTGGGCTCCCGTCAGCCTAAGTTTCCCCGAAAGCGCCGCTCATTACGGAAGAAATCCCGAGTGGGCGGAAAGTTTTAAAAGAGAATACCCCGCAAAAGACTTTTCGTATTTTACCTACCTTGATAAAATCGCGCCAAACACTCCCATACTTCTTGAGCAGGGCGATAAAGACAAAGGCGTGCCGAAAGAATGGAACGACGCTTTGTCGAAAGCGATAACGGAAGAAAATCTCCGCAGAGAAAAAGCGGGGATTGGGAAAATTCTTTTACGTTACGAAGTTTACGCTAACGCGGATCACAATCTCAATCCTTATTGGGGTACTGTTCTTCCCCGCGATGCCGCGTTTTGGGAACAGTATTAAAATTACTTCCTCTCTTTCATCATTACATACGGCTGTTGCTTTGTTACTGATTTGTACGCTGGGCGGATAATTTTTCCGTTGTTTACAAGTTCTTCCAGCCTGTGTGCGCTCCAGCCGGCGATACGGGCGACGGCAAAGAGGGGCGTAAAAAGTTCTTCAGGGATATCAAGCATGCTGTAAACAAAGCCGGAATAAAAATCGACGTTGGCGCTTACGCCCTTGTATATTTTGCGAATCCTGCCGATAACTTGCGGAGCTAAAATTTCCACCTTGGAATAAAGTTTGTATTCATCGTATCGATCTTTTTCTTTCGCAAGCTGTTCGACAAATTGACGGAAGATAAGAGCGCGCGGGTCTGACAGCGAGTAAACGGCGTGACCCATTCCGTAAATTAAACCGGAGCGGTCGAACCCTTCTTTGTTAAGAAGTTTTTCAAGGTAGGCGGTTATTTCGGCGTCATCGTTCCAGTCTGAAACTTTTTCCATCATGTCGCGGAACATTTGCACAACTTTGATGTTCGCGCCGCCGTGCCTTGGTCCCTTCAGCGACGCAAGCGAGGCGACAACCGCGGAATATGTATCGGTATGGGACGATGTAACAACGTGGTTTGTAAAAGTCGAGTTGTTACCGCCGCCGTGCTCCGCGTGAAGCACAAGGGCAAGGTCTAAAAGTTTAGCGTCAAGATCGGTGTAGCTTGAATCGGGGCGCAGCATGTGAAGAATGTTTTCCGCAATGGACGCTCCTTTTTGCGGCGGATGAATCATAAGACTTTTATCCTCGTGATAATGCAGATAAGATTTATAACCGTAAACGGCAAGCAGAGGAAATTGAGCGATAAGATTAATCGACTGCCGCAGTACGTTTTCGGCGGAAATATCATCGGGATTATCGTCATAGGCGTAGAGAGTTAAAACGCTCTTGGAAAGAGAATTCATCATGTCCTTGCTGGGGGCGCTCATAATTGTATCGCGGACAAAATTGCCCGGCAGCATACTGTTTTCTTCTATCAAATTTGTAAATTCATCAAATTCAGGTCTTGTTGGTAAATGACCGAACAACAGAAGGAAACACGCCTCTTCAAAACCAAACCGCTTTTCCTTTAAAAAACCATCGACAAGTTTATCGATACTGATGCCCCGATAAAAAAGCTTTCCTTCGCAGGGAACAAGATCGCCGTCTTCTATCACATAGGAAATTATTTCGGATATTTCGGTAAGACCGACAAGTACGCCCTTGCCGCTGATATCGCGCAAACCGCGTTTTACCTCGTACTTTCCGTAAAGCTCGTTGTCGATCATTCCCCGGTCAAGTATCAATTTTGAGTATTTTTCCATTAGTTTGTTTTTTTCTTCATTATCCATAGGGTAATTATAACTTATAATAACGGCTTGCGAAACCCTAAAAAATCAGTATAATAAAAAAACAAGAGTGTATTTTGAAAATTTTAATTTATTTAAGGACTGGAAATGATTAAACCGTCATTGGAAGAAATAAACAAAATAGCCAAAACAGGGCAATACAGCGTTATTCCTATGAGTATGGAATTGTACTCCGATATGTTTACATCGATTGATATATTAAAAAAATTAAAAAATGTCAGCAAACACTGTTTCATTCTTGAAAGCGCAGAAGATACAAAAACATGGGGCAGATACACTTTCCTTGGATTTGATCCTACAATGGAAATCACCTGTCTTAACGGCTTAATGAATATTACCGAGGGCGAAACTAAATCTTTTAAGACTGACGACCCTAACAAACATATTCAGGAAATTTTAAGCAAATATAACAGCGTAAAATTCGATTATCTGCCTCCTTTCACAGGAGGGCTTGTAGGTTATTTTGCCTACGATTACGCGAAATACTGCGAGCCATCGCTCCAACTTGAAGCCAATGACGAGGAGCGTTTTAACGATGTCGATTTAATGCTCTTTGACAAGGTGATATGTTTTGATCATTACAAACAAAAAATTATTTTAATAGTAAATATAAAAACAGATAATCCGCAAGTTGAATACGAGAAAGGAAAATCCAAGCTTGAATACATAAATAATTTAATCAGAACGGGAACTCATGAGGATACTCCTTCCGCCTGTTTAAAATCCGGTTTTAAACCTTTATTTTCCAAAGATGAATACTGCAAAATGGTGAACAAGGCGAAGAATCACATAAAAGAAGGCGATATTTTTCAGGTTGTGTTATCCAACAGGTACGAGGCTGATTTTGAGGGCAGTATTTTTAACACATACCGTATACTGAGAACGATCAATCCTTCGCCGTATATGTTTTATTTCAGCGGAAGCAATCTTGAAATCGCCGGCGCGTCGCCTGAAACGCTTGTAAAATTGCATAACGGCAGATTGTTTACTTTCCCGCTTGCGGGAACACGGCGCAGAGGAGCGACTGAGGAAGAAGACATCGCTCTGGAAAAAGAGCTCCTTGCCGACGAGAAAGAACTTGCGGAACACAATATGCTTGTAGACTTGGGCAGAAACGATTTAGGCAAGATCAGTAACTTTGGATCGGTTGCCGTGGAAAAGCACATGTCTATTCTGCGGTTTTCCCATGTAATGCACATCGGCTCAACGGTATCCTCGCAAATCCGCGAAGGCAAAACAGGCTTGGACGCTATAAACTCGGTCCTTCCCGCCGGAACTCTTTCGGGCGCGCCTAAGATTCGCGCAATGCAAATCATAAACGAGCAGGAAAAAAACAAGCGCGGCATTTACGGCGGCGCAATCGGCTACCTGGATTTTACGGGTAATATGGACACATGTATAGCAATCAGAATTGTTTACAGAAGAAACAACAAAGTATTTGTACGAAGCGGAGCGGGCATTGTCGCCGACAGCAACCCCGAATCGGAATATCAGGAATGTGAAAATAAATCCGCGGCGGTTATGAACGCGCTTAAACTTTCAAGCGAAGTTTCAGCCGAAGGAGAGCTGAAATGATTTTATTAATCGACAATTACGACAGCTTTTCATATAACCTGTACCAGCTTCTGGGTTCGATAAATCCAGACATTGAAGTTGTGCGTAACGATGCTTTAAGCGTGGACGATATAGCAAAGATGGCTCCTAAGTACATTGTAATTTCTCCTGGTCCGGGAAAACCTTCGGACGCGGGAATTTGTATCGACGTTATAAAGAGCCTTCACTCGACAATTCCGATTTTTGGAATATGCCTCGGTCATCAGGCGATTTTTGAAGCATTCGGCGGTACGGTATCTTACGCGAGCAAATTAATGCACGGCAAATCTTCGCAGGTAACCGTAGACGTAAACAACCCTTTGTTCAAGGGACTTCCGCCGGCTATACAAGCGGCTCGCTATCATTCGCTTGCGGGAATTAAATCGACATTGCCGGATTCGTTAAAAATTACGGCATGGACGCAGGACGATGAAATCATGGCGGTATGCCACAAAGAATATCCCGTATACGGCGTACAATTTCACCCCGAGTCGATACTTACGCCTAACGGAAAAATAATAGCCGAGAATTTTTTAAGAGTGAAAATTTGACAGACGATTTTGTAATAGACGCGCTTGTTTCCGCGGCAAAAACTACAGGCGTTCCGGTATATGAAAAAGCGATTTTACCCGTAACCGCGCTCGTCTTCTCCCCTGCTCTGCTGAAAAGCTGTAAAACAAATATATGCGGCAATTACAATAAGTCTTGGGTTTGCCCTCCCGCCTGCGAAAGTCTTGAGGAACAAAAGGAAAAAATCTTTTCTTATCAAAATATTTTGGTATTTACGACAATGTACACTTTAGAAGATTCCTTTGATTATGAAGGAATGGAAGAAGGAAGGGAACTCCACACTCTGCTGACATCGGAATTAAAAAAAATACTGAACGTTCCCGTTTACGGCGCGGGAAACTGCCCCGTTTGTAAAACCTGCGCTTTTCCGTCGCCTTGCGTAAACCCCGAAGAAAAAATAGGCTCCGTAGAAGCCGCCGGAATTGACGTAACAAGTTTGAGCAAAGCGGCGAATATAAATTACAATAACGGACAAAATACGGTTACTTTTTTTTCTATCGCGGTGTTTTAATCCCTCTTGCTCATTTCTATTCTGCGCTCTCTTACAACATTGAGTCTTTTCATTAACTCGTCCGCCTGTTCATCTTTAATCAGCGTCTTTAATAAATCAAGGCTTTTTTCAAACTGGTCTATCCGCTCTAAAAGCGCATCGTTGTTCTCGATAAAAATCTCAGTCCACATTGGGGCGTTTAGCATGGCGATACGGGTTAAGTCTTCAAAACTGCCGCCGCCGAAACGGGTAATCTTTGTGTCGGTTTCGCAGTCAATCAAGGCGGCGGCTATCACATGGCAAAGCTGGCTTGTAAAAGCGATTTTTCTGTCGTGCTCCTCGGGCGTTACCTGAGTGATACGCGAAAAGCCCATGCGGGTAATAAGGTCTTTTAGGAAATCAAGGTTTTCGCTCTTGTTACGCGAAATCGGGGTAAGTATGTAATTTTTTCCGCGGAAATCGCAAAGCCCCGAATTGGCGAAGCCGCTTTTTTCCGCGCCTGCCATAGGGTGACCGGGAATAAAATCTACATCGCCTCTGAATTTTTCCGCGGCTGCGGCAATGCTCTTTTTTGTTCCGGCAATGTCCGTAATAATGCTTCCGCTCTTAAATGCGTTTGCCCATTGTTCAAGAAAACCGATAATAGCGGAAGGATTTAAACAAAGAAAAACAACATCGCAGGAAGAAAGCATTTCTCCGGCTTGAGCGGTGTCATATCCGCGATCAATAAGCCCTGCCAACCGCGCCATCTCTAATGTTTCTTTGCTTCTATTGCAGGCGAACAGTTTTTCCTGCGTAACGCCGCAATTATTGCGCAGGGCTTTGGCTATTGCGCCGCCCATAAGCCCAAGTCCCACAATGCCGAAAGTACAGTCTTTGATTGCCTGCAATTAAATCACCTTGTTTTCGATGGCGGCGTATTTGCGAAGGATGTCCATAAGATCGGAAAACACGGCCGGAGTTAGGGATTGCTCTCCGTCACAAAGAGCGCATTCGGGATCGTTGTGAACCTCGACAATTATTCCGTCCGCTCCGGCGGCAATAGCCGCTTTTGACATATCGGGAACCATCCATGAAAGACCCGTCGCGTGGCTTGGGTCTACAATTACGGGCAGGTGGGTTTTTTTCTTAAGAGCGGGAATGATAGCGATATCAAGTATGTTACGCGAAAAATTATCGAATCCGCGTATTCCGCGCTCGCATAGCACTATTTTGTCATTGCCGCCAGCCATGACATATTCCGCCGCCATCAGCAACTCTGTCATTGTGGATGCCATTCCGCGTTTAAGCAGAATCGGCTTTCGGCATCTGCCCAATTCTTTTAAAAGATTAAAGTTCTGCATATTTCGCGCTCCAACCTGAATCATGTCAACATCGTCAAACAATTCAAGCTGGCTTATTTCCATTAATTCGGTAACAATCGGAAGCCCTGTTTCTTTTTTTGCCTCTACCAGAAGATCAAGCCCAAGACAGCCCATGCCCTGAAAACTATAGGGGCTTGTTCTGGGCTTGAAAGCGCCGCCGCGCAGAAAAGCCGCGCCCGATTTTTTTACGGATTTTGCAATTGAAATTAATTGTTCTCTGCTTTCCACGGAACAAGGTCCCGCGATAACGCTGAAACTGCCTTTGCCTATTTTGGCTTTATTGCCGTTGCATTCAAACTCGATAATCGTATCAAGGGGGTGAAACGCGCGGTTGGCGCGTTTGTACGGCTCCTGTACGCGGATAACTTTTTCTACCAGATGATTGGCTTTTAACGCCTCGTCGTTTATGACTGTAGTATCGCCGACAAGCCCAAGAACAGACTGCGAAGAACCTTGCGAAGTATCGACTTTTACACCTAATTTTTCAAGATCGGCAATTAACTTCTGTACGTCTTCCTTGTTTGCGTTCGGCTTTAGCGCTATTATCATGTTTTTCCTCTTTTTCAGATTATATGAAAAAACGGGATTTAAGACTAGTAGAAAAATATCTCGACTTATTTATATTTAAAGATTATAATTAGGTAATAAGGAGCGAAATATGTCCGGCAATTACACTGAAATTTTTAATGAAATATCGGAACTTCTGCAGAACGGCAAGGCAAGGGATATTGCCGCTTCTGTGCAGAAAGCTTTGGACGCGGGAGCCCAGCCCGCTGATATTCTTCAAAACGCGCTTATGGCGGGCATGAATATCATCGGCGGAAAATTCAAGAGGAACGAGGTTTTTGTGCCGGAAGTTTTAATTGCCGCGCGCGCCATGAACAAAGCCACGGAAGCCCTAAAACCGGCTCTCGCGAAAGCCGGCGTTCAGCCTGTGGGGCAGGCGATTATTTGCACCGTCAAAGGCGACCAGCATGATATAGGTAAAAATCTTGTTAAGATGATGATTGAAGGCAAGGGAATCGAAGTTGAAGACCTTGGCGTAGATTGCGATACCCAGATGGTGGTAGACAAGGTAAAAGAAAGCAAGGCAAAAGTTCTCTGCCTTTCCGCGCTTCTTACGACAACTATGGGCGTTCAAAAAGACGTAATTGACGCGCTAAAAGACGCAGGCGTAAGAGACAAGGTAAAAGTTATGGTAGGCGGCGCTCCCGTTACGCAGAGTTTCGCCGATGAAATAGGCGCGGACGCGTACACACCCGATGCCGCAAGCGCGGCGGAAGTTTGCAGAAATTTTTATTAATCTCTTTTTCGTTTATACTGGCGCAATTTCTCAAGCACTTTTTCAACTTCAAACGGTTTGCCGATATGGTCGTCCATACCGGACGCAAGACACGCTTCAATATCGTCTTTAAAAACATTCGCGGTCATCGCTATGATTGGCAATTTCCCGTGCTCACACATGGGCAGTTTGCGTATACAGCGCGCCGCTTCAAGTCCGTCCATTATAGGCATTTGGACGTCCATAAATACTATGTCGTATTTTTCCGGCGCAGCTTCCATCTTTTCCACCGCTTCTTTGCCGTTTTCAGCGCAGTCAATAACAAGACCTTTATTTTCCAACAGCGTTAAAAATATTTCGCGGTTAATCTCAACATCTTCGGCAAACAGGAGTGTTCTGCCAAGGAACTCATCTTTATCCTCCGTCGATTTTTCAGCGGTTTCTTCCTCGCTCAAACAATCGTTTACGCAATCAATGATTGCCGATGACAGCAGGGGTTTCAACAAGCATCTGTCCACACCCGCCTGTTCCGCCTCATTTCTTATTATATTCCAATCATACGCCGTAATCATTACCGCTACAGACTGCTTTTTCGCGGTATCCTCTTTAATTTTTTTGGTAAGCTCTATGCCGTTTACTCCCGGCATATTCCAGTCAACAAAGTAAATGTCATATTTTCCGGTTTCCTCAATTAAGCGGCAAACTTCAAAACCGTCTATCGCCACATCGCATTTTATATCAAGCTGATCAAAAATATTTTGAAATTGGCTTCGTACTTCAACCTTATCATCTACTACTAAAACTCTGACATCATGCCAATTCACGCCGGAAGCAAGCAGTGACCGCGGATTTTTATTGCCGCGCTTCGCTTTCATAGTAAAAACAAACTTCGCTCCCTTGCCTAGTTCCGATTCAATCCAAATTTTACCGCCCATAAGCTCGACAATACGTTTAGATATGACAAGCCCTAAACCGGTTCCGCCGTGTTTGCGGCTTGTTTCGCCGCCCTCAGCCTGCTCAAAAGCGTTAAACAATTTTTTCTGCTGTTCGGGCGATATGCCTATTCCGCTGTCGGTAACATTAATCTGAATTTCATAGATTCCGTCTTTTTCATTAAGCAAAGACGCTCCAAGGTGAATGCCGCCACCTTCGGGCGTAAATTTTACCGCGTTGGATAACAGATTTGTTATGACTTGCGTTATCCGCTGATCGTCGCCTATGAGGAAGTTCGGAATTTTATTATCTATGTTAGCTGTCAATTTTTGCCGCTTTTCATCCACGCGGAAATGAATGATGGTCAATGTCTTTTGCAGCATTCTCTCAAAATTATATTCAGCGGACGCCAGTTCCAGTTTGTTCGCCTCAATCTTCGCCATATCAAGCACATCGTTTATTATGCCGAGCAGGTGAGAAGACGCGTCCCCTATTTTTTCAAACGCGTAATTTTTTTGATGTATATCCTTCGAGTTTCTGCCTATAGTCGTCATGCCTATGATTGCGTTCATCGGCGTTCGTATTTCATGGCTCATGGTGCTTAGGAACGTGCTTTTCGCGCGGTTAGCGGCTTCCGCCTCTTCCCTTTGCTGATCCTTATCCATAAGCATATTTTTGGTATCCGTAATATCCATTAGTGCGCCCGCGACGCATATAGCGTTACCGTCCGCGCTGCGAATAGACTCGCCGCAAGAACGGTAATAGGCGTATTCGCCGGTTTTGCGTAACATACGGTATTCTACATCGTAGGGCGTTTTGCCTGTTTTATCGAGTATGTGTTTCTTAAAAGCGTCCAGCGTCGCTTCCTTGTCATCAGGGTGCAGAACGTTAATCCAACTGCTAAGCATGTTGGGGAAATCATTTTCGTCCGTATACCCAAGCATGTGCCTGAAATCGTCCGACCATATAAATGTGTTGGACGGGTTTACTAGATCGTCTTGTTTTATTTCCATATCCCACAAACCAATCTTGGACGCGCTGACAACCAGATTCAGTTTGGTAAGTTGAATTTCATTTATTTCCTTTGCGCGCGCCAACTGCATTTCACGATCAAATATTTCGGTCATATCAAACACATAGGCAACCAAGGCAAAACTGCCCTTATACGGTATTTTTATAAATTCAATATTCAACCTATGTAAACTTCCCTTAAAATACATTTCTGTTTCGAATTTGGTCTTACCTTCCTCAGCGGCGGTCTTAAGCCTCACAGCCAAAGTCTGGGGACGCTGTCCGTCGGAAAGCAGCGGCGGAAGAGACTTGGAAACAAATTCAACAAATCCGTCAAGCATATCCTGCTTGCTATTGAAACCCATGAATGTAACCGCCGCCGGATTACAGTCTATTATTTTTAAATTATCGTCAAATAATATGTTGACAGAGGGATTTGTCTCAAACATTTCCGATACGGTTTGCATAGCCAATTCTCTTGCGCTGAGGGCAGCGGTGATAAACGAGGAAATCAACAAAGCCAATATAACCGAGAAAATAACAATAACAGCTAAAATCACAACCAGCAATATCTTGGTTTGACCGGCGATAACAAACGCGTTATTACTTGTCCTTTCTTCTACAAAATTCGTCAGTTCATACAACTCAGTAATAAACATATTTACTTCATCAAGGAAAAATTCCAATCCGTCGGATATTTGTATGCACCGATCATAATCGCCTACACGCGCCGCTTCCATTACGGGGTCGCAAGCTTCATTTTTGTATCGCTGTATATAGGTTTTTAGCAAATCTACATATTCAAGCCGCATTTTCCTTTCTTCTTCACTTAAAAGAGGACTTGCCTTCGAAAGGTTTTCATTTTCTTGTACGGCGTCCATAGCCGCCTCATAAGCCGATACAGCTCTTATATACAATCTGTTGATTTTATCGCGGTCTTTCTGCGGCGCATACGCAACCATAGAGTTCGTAATCCGGCGCATATCACGATATGAGGACATCGCTTTTAAAATAGAGCTTTTTACGTTTACCGGATATTTGATTATGGTTTGATATATAACCGCAACTTTATTCAACTGGTTGATGGCAAAAAGAGCCATACCCGCCAACATTACGATAATCAGCGCAAAACCGACAATCATTTTTGATTTAACTTTAAGATTATGAAACCATTTAATCATCTGTGTTTGCAATCTCCAATGTGCGGTGATTGGGGTAATTTTGCCGCGCTGTTTTTACAGCCTTTATCATGGTCAAATAATACCAAAAATCTTAATATTTGTCAAGAATTTAACAATACAAAGCGCCCGAGAAAACCGTTTTTTAAGATACTTCAAGTCATCTTTTTTTTACGATAAATATTGTGATGCCTGAACAGTTCATCGTATCTGTTTTTGTTTCTGTTTATTATAATTTCTCCGGAAAATGAAATCAGAGTGATAACAAAAACGATGCCTGCCAGTATCGCTATATAACTGTACGGCAAACCGGGATTTTCATAGGCGAATAGTTTTGTAATACTGTTCTCTTTAATATTAACGCGGGAAAGTATTAATCCCGCGACAGACAGCGAAAGTATTACGATGGTAAATAAAACAGTAAACCTGAGCATTAATTCGCCTAAAAATTTTTTCCTTTGAGCTTTATTCATGATATTTTCTCCTTTGTATATTCGGCCTCAAAAATAAGTTTTTTATCTTTTCCGCCGGAATCGTCCGGCGTTTCGTCCCTGTAATTGATTACCAACTGCGGCGCGGAGCGCGAAAACAGCCGCTTATACCATTTTTCCTCTTTAATAATTTTTTGCAAAATTATTTTTTCATTCGGAATAAAAATGGTTTTCTCCATGGGCTTATCATTTGCGGAAGCGGCAAATGTCGCTAAAATCGGCGCTATGCCCGGAATAGGCAGCGTATACTGCGGGAAATGATGAAACCTAAAGCCGCCCGACGTACTGATAACTAACCCCCAAATACCATTATACTGCTTTTTATCAAACTCTTCCCAGCCTGAAATATACTTCCCTAACCCGCGCGCCAGCACTTTCTCGCCTGTTTTTTCTTCGTATTCCCGCCAAAATGTTTCCGGCGATATTTCATCTTTCTTAAAAAACATCAGTTAAGCGTCCTCGCCGCAACAATATCAATCTTAATGCCGTTCCAGTCCGCGATTACAACGTCGCCCGCTTTTACGGGAAGCGTAATTTTCACTTTGTAAATATCTTCCAGAAGGGCGGAAATTTTTTCCTTCGGGCAGGGCGAAGCGGTCTTTACCGGCACACGCCTGACAGCTCCGCTCCCCTGCCCGTTAATGGCGCAAGTGGCGGTTACAACGCGTTTGGGCGCGCGGATTTCTTCCGCCGCGTAAGCCGCGCCGCGCGGACATTTATTTCCCGTTACGGAAAGAGAATCTTTACCTTTGCTATCGTCTGCTTCAAGGGCGCAGCCCATCGGGCAGACAATACATGTTAAACTTCGCATAACACCTCAATTTATACTGAATTCCAAAACGGAATCCGAATTTAGCTGTGCGCCTTCAAAATCCTTTTGCCCCAATTTAAAACTGATCATTTCCGAAGGCTGAACATGACGCTCTTTTTTGCTCTTAATAACTTTATCGCCCAGACGCAATTCCAAAACAGCGTCGTTCTTTACAATCATGGAACGCATATAGATAATATTTTCCCTGTCGGGGGCAAGCCGCGCGGGGTTCACATAACGGACATGAGCGCCCGCTTTTGTATGTATCTGCAAGGAGGGATGTTCTCCTTTAAGCCAAGCCGCGGCGTAGTGTCCGGCGCGGCGGCTTTCTTCGCAGACCCAATCGACAAGATCGTGGACATGGAGCACATTGCCGCTGGCAAAAACACCGTCTATGTTAGTCATTAAAGAAGAATCTACCAAGGGACCGTTTGTTACGGAATTTAATTCTACGCCGGCGGCGCGCGATAATTCGTTTTCGGGAACAAGACCGACTGAAAGCAGAACCGTGTCGCAGTCTATACGAAAACTTTTTTCTGGTGCAAGTACGCCGTTTGTCATCGGGGTAACTTCTATGCCTTCTACGCGGTCGTTGCCGAAGACGCCTGTAGTTTGCGATGACAGGTAAAGGGGTATGTTGTAATCGTTAAGACACTGAACAATGTTACGCGTCAAGCCGGCGGGATACGGCATTATTTCTACCACGGCTTTTACCTTGCAGCCTACCCAACTCATGCGCCTTGCCATAATCAGCCCTATGTCGCCCGAACCGATAATTACAACTTCCCTGCCGGGAATATAGCCCTCTATGTTTACAAGGCGCTGTGCGAGACCGGCGGTATAAATTCCCGCCGGACGGGAGCCGGGAATGCGGACATTACCGCGGTTTCTTTCACGGCAGCCCATCGCAAGCAATACGGCGCGCGTTTTAATTTTTACCGCTCCCGCGGGAGATACGCAGTAAAGCTCTTTAACCTGCGATGATTTATCCTGTGTAAAGCGCGTAACGGTTGTATCAAGGTAAACGGCTATCTTGGATTTTATTACGCGCTCAATAAACCGCTCCGCAAATTCGGGTCCTGTTAATTCTTCCGAAAACTCATGAAGACCAAAACCATTGTGTATACACTGCATAAGGATACCGCCAAGGTGATCTTCCCTGTCGATTAACGCGCACGAAAAACCCTGCGCTTCCAATTCCAGCGCCGCCGCCATTCCCGCGGCTCCTCCGCCGATTACCGCCGCGTCATATTGGAGTTCTTTCATAGCACACCGTCCAATATGCGGCTTTTACCGCCGTGTTTTGTAACTTCTTCCCAGGAAAGATTTGCTTCCCTCATTATAATTTTTATTATCTTGTAAGTGCAAAAGCCGCCCTGACAGCGACCCATTTGCGCGCGCGTAAAATACTTTACTCCGTCCAAGGTTGTATGCCCCAGCCTTACAGCCTGAATAATTTCCGCTTCGCTGACATTTTCACAGCGGCAGACAATACTGCCCCATGCGGAATCTTCGGCGATGTGTTTGTCCAACTCCTCAAAATCAAGCTCTCTAGCGCGCGGGTGATCTTCAACATAGGGATCCCAATGCGGTTTTTCCGTTAGCTGTAATCCCATATCGACCAAAATATTTTTTACATACTCGGCTATCGCGGGCGACGCCGTAAGTCCGGGACTTTGAATTCCGGCAACCTGCACAAAAGCGGGTGCTTTTTTTGAAGCCTCGATATAAAAATCCTCTCCAAGACAAGGACGAAGCCCCGCAAAATTGGTAATAACATCGCCGTGGCTTAAAGACGGTATCATGGTCTTTCCCGAAACTATTATCTGTTCTAAATGTTTGGACGTGGTGGAAAAATCATTCTTATCCTGAACATCTTCCGCAGTGGGACCGACAAGAGCCGTCCCTTCCACTGTAGGAATAACCAGCATTCCTTTTGAAACCTTTGTGGGTACGGGAAAGACCACTCTGGAAGGGCAGGCTTTTGTAAGCCTGTCTAATAGAAAATACTCGCCCTTTCTGGCGGTAATCGTAAAATCTTCCGCCTTGAAAGCTTTAGACACTTCATCCGCGAATAATCCCGCCGCGTTAATCGCATAACGCGCTTTTACTACCCTGCCGTCTTCCGCGCAGATACTCCAAAAATCCCCGTCACGTCTCGCCTCGTTTACTTTAAAATTCGTAAACAACTCCGTCCCGTTCTTGCGCGCGGACTCCACCAGCGCAAAGACAAACCGGTAAGGTTCTATAATACCGCCGCCCGGCGCGTAAAGCCCGCCGACCGTATCCGCGGAAAGTTTCGGCTCAAGTTCCAGTATCCTTGAACGGGAACAAAGCTCAATCCCTATTACTTCGTTTTCCGCCCCCTGCAGATAAAGGTGTTCGATAACTTTCATTTCTTCTTCGTGCATGGCGGCGACAATTATCCCGCATCTGCGGAAAGGAAAATTCAACTCTCTCCTTAATTGGTCGAACATCAAATTGCCCTGAATTTCCAGCCGCGCCTTAAGGTGCTTTCTGTTATGGTGAAAACCGCCGTGAATAATCCCCGAATTCGCCTTGGAAGTTCCAAAGGAAACATCGGCGGCTTTTTCCAGAATAGCGGTTTTTATATTGTAAGCTGAAAGCCGGCGCGCGATATTCGCTCCGGAAACTCCGCAGCCTATAACGGCAACATCAAAGTCCATACTATATCATATAGCCTAACTGCGAATAATTCCATATAATAAAATCATGAAACAGGTCAGAAAAAGGCTGTTCATCGACAGAAAAATGGGCGCAAACAAGCGCGCAAAACTTATCAGATGGGCAATTGATAACGGCTACAACACTCTTATTTTTCCGCTGGACGACAGAATTTTCAGGGGCGGGAGCGCAAAATATATAAAACTGGCAAAACATTTCGCTTTTTACATTGAAGCCGGCGGGCATGATCTTTCTTTATTACTGCCGCGGCGTTTATTTTTATTTAACAAGGGACTGTTTCGCATGGAACAAGGTAAAAGAAAAATGAATAACCATTTTTGCCCGACCAACCCAAAAACAACGGCGATAATCACACGACGCGCGAAAAAATTATTCGCCCGCGCCATGCACAAAACATCGCCCGATCGCGTCTTTCATCTTTTGCCCGACGAAGGCTGTGAAAACCTCTGGTGTCAGTGCCCCCCCTGCCGCGCCTTCCGCCCCGTAGATCAATACTTGATTGGCGTAAACGCCGCCGCTGACGCGCTTGCAAAACTCGATCCGCAGGCAAGGCTGGCATACGTTGATTTTGATACGGAGCCTGAGGCGGCGAGGGTTAAGACTAGGAAGAATATGATTATTTGCGAGTAAAGTGACGCTATGAAAAAACGGCGCCTGGTATCAAAGCGTATTCTTAGTTATTTCCAAACTATATTTATGTTTCTTGAATGCGCCGCACAATCCGCCAAATATAGATTTATTAAATTTTGATACGCTATTCCTGTTTCTTCCGCTTTCTTTTTGAAATACCCTATTGTATCAATATCAAGCCGTATTGAAATTTGTTTCCGTAATTTTTTGAAATACGGATTTGGCTTTGCATTCGTAAAATCGTATTCTTTTCTCATCTTACTTACCCCCATAATATTTTATTTCTTTTTTTGTTGCCTTTCTTGCGGTTATGATTCTTATAGTTTCATCATTTTCCCTATAACAATGACATACAACCAATAAACGTAACATTTTACTCAAACCTAAAAAAATAAATCTATCTTCATCTTTTGAATGATCCGGATCATTTATCAATTTACCATTAGGGTCAAAAAATACAGTTTCTGCTTCCTCAAATGAAACTTTATGTTTCATTATATTATCGCGGTTTTTTTTATCGTCCCAGATTATTCTCATAATTACAGTATAATTATAATATAATTATACTGTCAATAGGATTTTGAGAACCCGCAACAGGGTACGCTTTGATACCAGCCGCCACTTTCCATAGTGTGTTTTCAGCGATTTCCGTTCCCTGCGGCGGTTGTTGGCGTTGCGCTTTTCCGCACATACGCTATATCTAGCGCCATCAATTTACTGACGACGCTATGAAAAAGCGGTGCCTGGCACCAAAGCGTATCCGGAAATGGGGAAAAAAGAATACCTACTCAATGAGATAGTTCCCTATAGCCTGCATGCGGCGGAGAAAGCGCCTACTTATGCGTAAGAAAAGCGGTGCCTGGCACCAAAGCGTTACCGACCTATTTTCTGATTGTGAATCTATTGGGGTTGTTTCGTCCATGTTGTGCCATTAATTTGTCTGGTATATGTTCCTATTTTGTCTGCTAAATACTTGGTACGCAAGTCGCCGATGTATCCGTCCTCAATACCATCCTCATTATTACCGAACGCTTTTAAATCAAAATTATCTGAATAAATCACGCTATTAAACTCTACCCTAGTAAGTTTAATACAATTTTAAAAAGCATAATACCCTATTTTATTAACTCCATTCCCTATGGTTATACTGGTAAGACCAGTACAATTGTTAAAAGCGCAATTTCCAATGCTTTCAACGCTGTTTGGAATAGTTACGCTGTTAAGATTTATGCAAGCTTGAAAAGCAAACATATTAATACTGTTAATACCATTGGGTATGGTTATACCAGTAAGACTGAAGCAATTGTTAAACGCGTTTTCTTCAATGTTGTTAAGTATACTACCTGAAAGATCAAGGTTGACGTATTTATTATTGTTTTTAAGCAAACATCCAAGACTTCCTTCAGTGTTGGAACCACCGCCAAAACTGCTAACATTCAACTTAACGGTATAAGGAGTAGCGGTCGTATTTTCAGGCTTAAAAGAAAGATAAGTTGCTAATCCCGCAATACTGGTAAATGTTTTTGTAACCAGTTTTCCAATGTCCGCTCCTGAATCAGCAATCTTGTAACCGCATTCAGAGATGGACATAGATGTAGTAGTATTATGAGAACTAATAAATTCTCCCAAAGTGAATTTCTCTACATCTGCCGCTTGCAGAGTATAACCTGAAGCGGCTTGTAGTACCGGTTTGCCCAACCAGTAAGCAATGATATCCGAAATACTACTCATACTGGAATCAAAGCTCTTCATGTCAAGTTTCGTAACACTGCCTTCCCAACCCGAAGCAATGTTTACAACAGGAGGAATAGCAGATTGACTTGATGTTCTCAGAACAAGATTATTTATTTTGGCAGTTCCTGTTAAAACGATAGAAGCGTTTCTATCAATAATATATACACTATCACAAGTAATATTGTTCCCAATAGTCAACGCAAAATTACTATTCGCTTCAATAGTATTCCATATAGTTACCATGCTAAGCCCCGTCACAGTCAGTTTACAGTTACCTGATAGGGATACCGTATTACCATTAACATTACTACTGTCCAAAAGCAAGTTATAGCCGGAATTGGTGTTTGAATAATTATTGACATACAAGATTGCTTTTTCAAAAACATTACTCTCTGACTGACTGGAAAGATCAATTGCGGTAGATATCCATTGCGCTGTCAGGGTTATGTCCGCGGTTATAGGGGTACTATCAAAATCAAAAAGCGTATCCGCATTATACCAACCGTTAAATCCCATAGCTTTAGGTTCTCCAAGATACAATCCGGCGGCAATAACAGAAGTTGTTGGGTCGGGGCTAGGTTTGCTTATATTACTGCCTTCGAGCGCGGTTTGTGTCAAAAATACGCTGTTATAACCAATAAAAGTTACAATATAAGAGCTTTTGTTCCATTTGGCATAAAGAGTAATGTTTTCTAAAACAGGAGTATCAAAATTATATTGAGGCTCATTTAAACTTACATTATCATACCAGCCTATAAAATATGCGTGCGGACTAGTAGGATCATTGGGTCGATTTACCGGCTCTCCCTTTTCCACAATTCGTGCCGGCACGATGCTGCCGCCGTTACTTTCAAAAGTAACGGTACATGCATTATCATTCCAACCCGCATACAATGTCATGCTATTGGTCGGGATAGAATTAAAATCGTATAGTGATCCATTGTTTTCATACCAGCCCAAGAAAATACTATCTGTTTTAATCGGATCGACGGACGGTCTTGTTACACGTTCGCCTTTAAGCAATCTTTGGCTTGGCGGGACAGGAATGCCTCCCATGGCGTCAAAAGTTATGATTTTTTCTTCTATAACTTCTTCCATCCACGGGTTTTCACACGCAAACAGCAAGGCGAATGCCGCAAGCGCTATCAGAATAAAAAACTTTTTGTTTATTATCGTTTTCATAAAATTATACTACGGTCCTGTCCAAATTGAATCACTGTTCACAGGCGCTTCCGTGGTATATGTTCCGGGCGTTCCGTTGGTTTCGTCCAATTCGTAAAACACGTTACGCAAGTTGCCCATGAATGTATTTGCAGCAGTAGCGGTACCAAAACTGCTAATATTAATTTGACCTTGAAACGTTACGCTGACAAGGTAAGTGCAATCATAAAAAGCAGCAGCCCCAATACTTGTAACGCTGCCGGGTATGGTAACACCGGTAAGGCTGGTGCAGTCTCTAAAAGCATTATCTTCAATACTGATAACACCGCTTGGTATGATTACACTGGTAAGGTTGGGACAACCCCAAAAAGCGCTATCTCCGATACTTGTAACACTGTTCGGTATGGTTATACCGACAAGATTGCCGCATTCTTGAAAAACTTGCTCAGGAATGGTATCTATTGCGCTGCCGGAAAAGTCGAGGCAGACATATTTTTTTTCGTTACAATTAAGCGCGCTTCCAATACTATTAATAGCTGTAGTACTGCCTATATTCAACTCAATGGTATATGGCTTATCGGGACTATTTATACCAAGCTCCTCTAAATAAAGCCCAAATCCCTGCGCGTCTGTTATTTGAATAATAAGCTCTCCCGCAACAAAGTTTATTGCGCCATTCCATGTATCTGTATGACCGACATCAAAGGTTACGTTGTATGTACCGGGATTATTTGGCGCAGTATTAGTTTTTAAATAATCAGTACTTCCCTTTCCTTCGTAATAGACGATTATTTTTCCATCGGTCTTTCCGCTTTTAGCTCTAACATCTACCGCTTGTGATCCGCTGTCATAAGCAACTTTCCCCACGCCTACTATGTTAAAGTCTCCGATTACCGGGGTAAACTTGGAAGGATCTTCCGTTTCTATATCATTCCACCGCGCATACAATGTCATGCTATTGGTTGGGATAGAATCAAAATCGTATTCTATATCATCTTTATACCAGCCCAAGAAAATAGATCCGAATTTATACGGATCTTCCGGCTTTGTTACTCGTTCGCCTTTAAGCAATCTTTGGCTTGGCGGGACAGGAATGCCTCCCATGGCGTCAAAGGTTATGGTTTTTTCATCAAGGACTTCTTCCATCCACGGGTTTTCACAGGCAAATAGTAAGGCGAATATTATACACGCTATCGGTATAAAGAATTTTATGTTTTTTATTGTTTTCATCGCTTATATCTCCCCGCATAAAACACAATTTTTGCCGTAACCCCGCCAAAAAAGAGGGTTTAATTAAAATATTTATAATATTATACTATATATTATAACGCATTTATTATAAAAAAATATAATAAAAAGGTAAAAAGGAAAATATGTCTGATTCATTAAAAAAGCGATTTCGACCCCGCTTTATCGACAACATCTACCGCCCCGATGCTAAATTCGGGCGGTTTTTAAGCGTACTCATTCTTTTTGGGGTGTCCTACGGGCTTTACCGAGGGATTCAAGATAATTACCTTGCCGAGATAATGCATATTACCAAGTTTGAAAGGGGAATAGTTGAATTTTTCAGGGAAACTCCCGGACTTTTATTGATTCTGCTTCTTGCGCTAATGTACAGATTCGCCGACAGCAAGGTTTTTAAAATAGGCGTCGCAGTCGCGGCGGGCGGATGCGCGGGTCTTCTCCTTTCCAGTATGACTCCTTTTTTTATGACTAAATTTTTCGTTGTGGTTTTTATGGTTCTTTTCAGCACGGGCGAGCATACCATCATGCCGGTACGATCTACAATCTCCATGGACTTGGCAAAAAAAGAAAAGACGGGCGCTTCTTTGGGACTGTCAAACTCAATAAGCCAGTTCGGAAACATAGCGGGATTTATTTTTGTTACCGTGCTTTTTTTCTTCCTTAACAAAATGGGTTTTAACAGAAAAGATATTTTCGGGTACAGAATTGTTTTTGCCGCCGCCGCCGCGTTAATGACATCCGCCGCTCTTGTCGCGGCGGCTTTGCGCGAGACTACGCTAAAAGCGCAGAGGCGCAGATTTTATTTCGCGAAAAAGTTTTACAAGTATTATATGCTGGAAATTTTTTATGGGGCGCGCAAACAAATTTTCCTTACCTTCGCCCCGTATGTGCTGATTCTGCAATACGGAGCCGATCCTTCCATTATGTCGATACTCTACGCTATTTGCGCCGTATTCGGAATGTGCTTTAGCCATCTTATCGGAAGGATAATCGACAAGCTTGGATATAAGACGGTCATGGTAGCCGATACCCTCATTTTAATAATAGTCTGTCTTTTCTACGGTTTTGCGCACAGAATATTTTCGCATAATGTCGCTTTTTTTGTCGTATGCTGTAACTTTATACTCGACTCAATTATCTCCATAGCAAGCATGGCGAGTAATATCTATGTGCAGAGAATTTCGTCCAATAAAGAAGAAGTTACCGCCACCCTTTCAACGGGAATCTCGGTAAATCATATCATCAGTATTTTTATCGCGCTAATGGGCGGCTGGATTTGGGAAGTTACAGGTATCGAGGTTCTTTTTTCGCTCTCCGCTTTTCTTGGACTGTTAAACAGTATTTATGCGGCGACAATTAAAAAAGAAGAAGAAGTTGTCAAGAGCGATTAAAACCAAGGTTTGGCGTAATTAAATTTCTTGGTGTGCCAAATTTTTCTGCCTTCATATTCGCCCGCGGAAACAAATAAATCCTGCAAGGACGCGGGAACGGAAACATCGGGTAATTCGCCCGAGATTGTAAGGCGGCCTGGCTCCGATTTTTTCGCTCCAAGATGGAAAATTGAATTTACTGCGTCGGAAACTATAGTGCCTGTTTTTCCGGGCGGCTTATAAGTTACGGTTCCGTAATGCATGGCAAAAACAAAGTTGGCGGGTATCGATATGCCGAATGTTTCCAATACAAACAGGGGAGCGGAAACGATTATTCCTATGCAGGCTTTAATCGCCGCTTCGGCGCATTTTGCGCGCGGGGGAATAAGAAAAAGACAGTCTCTGCCGGTATTCATCCAAAGCAAACCGTCCGCCGCTTCCATATAGTTTGAAAGCAAAGATAAAAAACGTTTGTGAACTTGATTAAGCGTTTTATCGTCAAGGCGAGTGTCAAGCGGATTTTTTCCCTGAAGAGAACAATACAAAAGATAGAAGGGCGCAACTTTTCCGACAGTCAGTTTATTCCAGCCGGGGAAAGATTTCGCGGCGGGAAGTTTTACTCCCGATTTTAAGAATCCCGTTCCGCCTTCGGCTTCCGATTTTTCATCGCCGCCGGACGCGGAAACCGCGCTCGGTATAGCTTTTCGCCACTGGAGCGCTTCCTTAAAATGTTTGGCATCAATTGCTTTGGCATCTTTTAAAAGAGCCGCTCCCAAATAATCGCAAGCGCCGTCAAAAAACAGCGCGGCAATGTCTTTTACGCTTCCCTTTGGATCAATTATTCCCCAGCTTGTACCGCCGCATATTTTTTTAAACTGAGTCAGCGTCTTTTTAAGTTCCGTATCGGACAAACCGGCAATATCAATATATGTTATGTCCGTGTTTCCGGGCGAATGTTCAGATAACGGCAAAGCTATAAAACTTGTGTTCTTTGGAAAAACCGATTTAAGAGACGCTTCTTTTTTTGTAAAAACATAAATCATACTATTGACCTCTTCGCTCCAAGTAAACTTGATAAAGACGGAATTTCTCCGTGGAATTGGTAACAACTTTCGGATCGGTAAAAACATTTAACAGCGATTGATCCTGCGACATAGCCATACTTTCGGAAACTACCATTGTGTTGGGCGCGGCGGCTTTTGATTCAAGAATCATTGTCGTCTTTATCATATCCGCTTTTAAAAGCTGCGTCGCGCTCTCCGTATACATAAGATTTCCCGAATGAACCGCTATACGCAGTTTAATGGGCGAATTCAGCGGGTTATCCGCCTTATTATACATAAACATTTCGCTTAAAATTTGCATAGCGGCGAATATCGCATAACGGCTGTAGTCGCCCAGCATAAAAACGCCCAGCGCGCCGTCTCCTTCCCACGTCCAAAGCCTGCCGAGCCGCGAAACTACCGCGTTGTTTACGATTTCCCGCAAATCGCCGTAAGCTTTATCTATTGCCGCTTTGGGGTTTTCTTTTACAAGAATAGTGTTGCCGGCGACATCTAACCGTAAAACCGCCATTTGCCGCTCGTCGCCTTCCATAAGGCGTCCCCAGTTTCTTGTAATTTGCTTTTCTTGATCTTCAAAAAATTGACCTGTGGCGTTATCATAGCTGTACCCCGCTTGAAGCACGTCGCCTATAACGTCGTCCAAACCTCTAAAGGCGAATTTTCTTCCCATATAACCTTTAGATTCCGCTTGAATAAGCGTCTCAACAAAATCAATATAGTAGCCTCTCTGCACCATATCCCCTACAATACGGTCGGCGGCTTCATGAACACCTATGGGATGCCCTTTTGAAAAACCATAACTTTTATAGACGTCATAATCAGGGTCTGTCAGTTTTGCAAAACGATTCATTTGCTCAACGGAAGTAGACAGGGCTAAACACTTCCGGCAAAATCTTGTAGAAAATCCTGTATTCATGGGAACAGTTTACCACAGATTAAAAAAAGTTTATAGTGGGGAAAAACGATATTTATCTGATTAATTTAATCGCTTTGGACGGGCATTTATTAATGCACTCCATACACTGCGTGCATTTTTCATAATCAATATGCGCGATATTATCTATAACTGTAATCGCTCCCGCTTTGCATGTCCTTTGACAAAGCGTACAGCCGATACACCCCGCGCGGCAGCTGTCTCTAACCGCCTTTGCCTTATCTCTTGAGTTGCACACAACACGCACAGCGTTTCTGTCCGGAACTATTTCGATAAGATGTTTCGGGCACACCTTAACGCACTTTCCGCACGCGGTGCATTTTTCCCTGATGACTTTGGCAATGCCGTCCGTCATTTTTATCGCGCCGAACTGACACGCGTTCTTACAGCTTTCAAGTCCTATACAACTGTAAGCGCAAGTTTTATTTCCGCCTGTGGCAAGCTGAGACGCTGACACGCAGCTTTTCGGACCGTCGTATTTATAATTTCTTCTTATATTATCTTCCGAACCATCGCATTTAATAAACGCCGCTTTGCGGCTTATCTGAGCCGCGTTAACCCCTATTTCATTCGCGATTTTTGTGGCGGCGGCCTGACCTCCGGGCGAACAGCCGCTGTAACTTGCCTCGCCTGTAACAACGCGTTCCGCGAATATGCTGCAGCCGGGAAATCCGCAGCCGCCGCAATTTGCGCCCGGCAGTATACTAATTATTCTATCCACTTTTGGATCGGTTTCTACGGCGAATTTTTTTGCGGAAAAGCCGAGTATTATTCCAAAGAGAAGCGCTAATCCGCCGACGCTGATAATAGGAATTAAAATAGTAATTAACATCGGTCTCTCCTTATATCAAACCTATAAAGCCCATGAAAGCAATGCTCATAAGCCCGGCGGAAAATAACGCCAACGGAAACCCTTTGAATATTTCGGGAATATCGGAGTTCGCCTCGTATTTTTCGCGGATACTGGCAAGCACCACTATTGCAAGAGTAAAACCCAAACCCGCCCCAATGCTGTTTACGATTGACCCGATAAACGTAAATTCGTTTTTTATATTGATAAGAGTTACGCCGAATATCGCGCAGTTTGTCGTAATCAACGGAAGGTACACGCCCAGCATTGTATAAAGCGTCTTAAACATTTTTTTCATAAAAACTTCGACAAATTGCACAATAGAGGCGATTATCAATATAAACGCGACCGTAAGAAGATAGGTAATATTGAATGGAACCAGAACAAATTTATAAAAAGTATAAGTGATTGCGGACGCTATTGTCATTACAAATATAACGGATATTCCCATGCCGATGGCGGTTTCGGTTTTTTTGGAAACGCCGAAGAAGGGACACATACCCAGGAACTGAACAAGAACATAATTGTTAATTAAAATTGCGCCGACTAATACAAAAAACATTGTCATTTTTTACCGCCTTTTTTTAATTGAAGCGATTTAAGCTGCATGTAATTGCGCACCATGATTACAACTCCAAGCGTAAAGAAGGCTCCCGGAGGCATAATCATGATAAGAACATGCGCCGTGGGATCATGTATAAGCTCAAACCCGAAGATTGAACCGCTGCCGAAAAATTCGCGGATAACGCCGACGATAAAAAGCCCCAAGGTAAAACCCAACCCCATGCCAAGCGCGTCAATCATCGACGGCAGAAGTTTGTTCTTTGACGCAAACGCCTCAACGCGGGCGAAAACAATGCAGTTAACGGTAATAAGGGGAATGTAAATACCAAGAGCCTCGTTTACATTTTGCGGCGCGTACGCGTTCAGTAATAATTGAAGAATAGTGACGAACCCGGCGACTATTACAACCGAAGTGGCAATACGAATCTCGCTGGGCATAAGTTTTCGCACAATGGAAATAGCGGAGCTTGCGCAGATCATTACCGCTGTGGTTGAAAGCCCCATAGTAATAGCGTTAGTTGCGGAAGTTGTAACGGCAAGCAGAGGACATAAAGCCAAAACCTGCACAAGCACGGGGTTTTTGTTATAAATACCGTCTTTAAGAAGTTGAATGTAATATCTCATTTTTCGCTCCCTGTCCAAACTTCATCAATAATAATAAATTCGCCGTCACCATCGCTGTAAATCAAAATATCTTCGTCAGGATTAGGCTGTCTTTCAGCCGCCAAGCACCACTCTATCGCTTCGTTCACGGCGTTTGTTATCGCCCTTGAAGTAATTGTTGCGCTTGTAATCGCCTGTATTTCGTCTCTGCCGGCTGGAGCAGTCTTTGTAACTCTAAGCGGCGAAATATCGCGTCCGCTAAACTGACCGTAAAAATCTTTTTTAACCGCAAGCGCTCCAAGACCCGGCGTTTCGCTGTGGCGCAATATGCGTATGCCTGTAATTTTTTCATCTTCAATGGAAACGCCGGCAAGGAATTCAATCTCGCCGCTGTACCCTTCCGGGGAAAGTTTTAAAATATAGCCTATCATTTCGCGTTCTTCCAGTCTGTTAGTCTCATGATAGCCTTCGTATACGGTGTTAATGCTTCCTGTTTTTTCAATTTCTATTTCTTTAAATCCGTTTGCTTTAGGCAAAAGCTCCTTCATCGCCTGTTCCTGAGCTTTAGATTTTTGTTTTTCGATAGCTTCATAGGTTTTGTTGTACACAAAACTTAAAGCGGCTACGGTTATAGCCGCGGCGATAAAAAGCGAAGCCGCCGGTTTGATTATATAATTCATTTCTTTTTTCCTTTGCCGTATACGCGCGGTTTTATGTATTTATCGATAAGCGGCACAAAAAGATTCATAATAATTATCGCGTAACTTACGCCCTCGGGATAACCTCCGTGGAATCGTATAAGGAATGTTAAAATTCCGCAGCCGATTCCCATAACTATTTTGCCTTTCGGCGTAATGGGAGATGTCGCGTAATCCGTCGCCATAAAGAAAGCGCCCATTATCAAACCGCCGTTTAAAACTTCAAACAGCACGTTAGTGCTTAAGAAGCCCGTTCTTCCGAAAACAAAAGCGAATAACGCGAATGTTCCGATATAAAAAACCGGTATTCTCCAGCTGATAATTCTTCTTACAAGCAGATACACTCCGCCGATTAACAGGGCTACCGCGCTTGTCTCGCCGATACAGCCGCCTACTTTCCCGAAAAGAAGAGCCATGTAATCTGAAAACTGCGGAACAAAAGACGGATCGCGTTTTATGAGCGCAAGGTAAGTGGAACTTGTTACTGCGTCCGGTGCAAACGTCCATTTTGTCATAAGCACGGGAAAGGAAACGAGAAGGAACGCTCTGGCGGCAAGAGCGGGGTTTACAAAATTTGAGCCTAGTCCGCCGAATAATTGTTTAACAACGATAATAGCGAAAAAACTTCCCACCGCGGGAATCCACAGCGGAACATGCGGAGGAAGATTAAATGAAAGCAGTATGCCCGTTATCGCCGCGCTGAAGTCGTTTATCGTAACGGTCTTACCCATGACCCTCTGGTACAGGTATTCGGCAAGGAGCGCGGAAAAAACGGCGATTACAGTTACATAAAACGCTTCTTTGCCGTAATTATAAATTGACATTAACAAAGCGGGAACAAGAGCGATTACCACATCGCGCATACGCGCTTCGATTGAATCAGTGCCGTAAATGTGAGGCGGGGCGGAAACGGTCATTATTTGGTTTATTTCTATTTTCACAACTGTCTCCCTTATTTACCTTTATTTTTTTGTTTGGCAAGCTCTACTCTTCTGATTGTTCTTATCGCCTGAGCCAAACGCCGTTTAGCCGGGCAGATGTAAGAGCAGCTTCCGCATTCAATACAATCTAGTCCGTTGTGCCGGACAAACGCCTCGCCGTCTTCTTTTAAAATATCAGCGTTCAACTCTGTCGGTATCAATCCTGTAGGACAATGATCGACACAGCTTCCGCAGCGAATACAATTTCTTTCCGGCGGGATATGCGCCTCTTCTTCGGTAAAGAACAAAACTCCCGATGTTGTTTTTACGATGGGAACGTCGGTGTCAAAAATGGCGACTCCCATCATCGGTCCGCCTACTACTATTTTTTCGGGATTGGATTTAAAACCGCCGGCAAGCTCCACAAGATCGTTTAACTTTGTCCCGATACGCACCTTGTAATTGCCCGGGTTTTTTATCGCTCCGCCCGTAAGGGTAACAACTTTTCGCATAAGAGGCCGTCCGCGGAAAATGGCGCGGTGTATGGCTATTACAGTATCAACGTTATTTACAACACAGCCAACGTCGATTGGAATACCGCCCGAAGGCACTTCCCTTCCCGTAATCGCCGTAACAAGCTGTTTCTCGCACCCCTGCGGATATTTTGTTTTAACCACGGCGACTTTGATATCCGAAAGTCCTTCGCATGACTTCCTGAGCGATTCAATAGCTTCGGGCTTGTTATCTTCTACGGCAATAATTCCCGTTGCGCCCTGAATTACTTTTAAAAGTATTTTTAAACCCGTTACAATACGCGAAGATTCTTCTATCATAACCCTGTTGTCGGTGGTAAGGTACGGCTCGCATTCACAGCCGTTTACGATAATCATGTCTATTTTTTTATCCGGCGGCGGTGAAAGTTTTACATGGGTTGGAAACCCCGCGCCGCCAAGCCCGACTATTCCTGACTCGCGTATAATTTTTACAATTTCCGCGCCTGAAAGATCGTCGTAGCTTTCGCGCAGTTTTATGCTTTCATGTTCTTTTAATTCTCCGTCATTTTCTATAATGATTGAATTGACGATAGTACCCACTACGGTTAAATGCGGGCGAATATCCTTTACAACCCCCGACACGCTTGAGTGAATCGGCGCGCAGACAAAAGCATCGCTGTCGGCGATTTTTTCGCCCAAAAGAACTTTTTGCCCTTTTTCTACAAGGGGATTACAGGGAGCGCCTAAATGCATAACCAGCGGAAAAATGATCTCGCTTCCAGCGGGGGGAGGAAAATAATTAATGGGTACGTTTTCGGTATATTGTTTTTGCTCGTTTGGGTGAATCCCGCGTTTAAATGTTAAAACCGGTTCTCCATTCCGCTTTAAACTCATTAAAACCTCACAATCTGTTATTTAATACAAATATTTTACCATTGACTGTTAATTATGTATAGAGTAAAAAAGACAACTTGCAAAAAATCGTAAAAAATAGTACTGTAAAAAAGCGATAAACGCCGGCGTGGTGGAATGGCAGACACTGGGGACTTAAAATCCCCTCCTAGCAATGGGGTATGAGTTCGAGTCTCATCGCCGGCACTACCAAACAAATAAATAGGAGACAAACAATGAAAAAGAAAATCCCGACAAGAATCTATCTTTCCGAAGATGAAATGCCCAAGTTCTGGTACAACCTTCGGGCGGACATGAAGTCCAAGCCCGAACCAATGCTTCACCCGGGAACCCTTAAGCCGGTAACCGCCGCGGATTTGGCTCCTGTTTTTTGCAAGGGCGTAATCGATCAAGAAATGGACGAGACCACGCGCCTTATCCCAATCCCACAGGAGATTCAGGATTTTTACCGCGCCTACAGACCGTCTCCGCTTGTCCGCGCTTATTACCTTGAAAAAGCGCTGGATACCCCCGCGGAAATTTATTACAAGTTTGAGGGAACAAACACTTCAGGTTCCCATAAATTAAATTCGGCGGGACCTCAAGCCTATTACGCGAAGAAAGAGGGGCTTACTTCCCTTACCACGGAAACAGGCGCGGGGCAATGGGGAACCGCAATGTCGATGGCTTGCGCTTTTTACGATTTAAAATTGACAGTGTATATGGTAAAAGTCAGTTCCGAGCAAAAGCCCTACCGCAAAGCGCTGATAGAAGCCTACGGCGCGCACCTGATTCCTTCCCCGTCCAATACAACGGAGTCGGGTCGTAAAATATTGGAAGCCGATCCAAATACAGGCGGCTCTCTTGGCTGCGCTATTTCCGAAGCGATAGAAACCGCCGTAAAAACAGATAAATGCCGTTATGTGCTTGGCAGCGTATTAAATCACGTTTTGTTACACCAAACAATAATCGGGCAGGAAACAAAAGCCGCGCTTGATAAATACAAAGTTAAACCCGATATAATCATCGGTTGCGCCGGCGGCGGATCAAACCTAGGCGGACTTATTTCTCCGTTCATGGGCGAAAGGCTTGCCGGAAAATCCAAAACGCGCTTTATCGCCGTAGAGCCGGCGTCATGCCCGTCGTTTACGCGCGGCCGCTTCGCATACGATTTCGGCGACACAGCGAAAACCACTCCGCTTATCAAAATGCAGACATTGGGGAGCGGATTTATCCCGTCCGCAAACCACGCCGGCGGACTTCGCTATCACGGAATGAATTCCACATTATCAAAACTTTATCAGGACGGTTTTTTGGAAGCCCGCGCCGAAGTGCAGACCGATGTTTTTGAAGCGGCGATTCGTTTTATGAAAGTGGAAGGCATACTTCCCGCGCCTGAATCTTCCCACGCGATTAAAGCCGCCATTGACGAAGCTCTTGAGTGCAAAAAAACAGGCGAAAAAAAGGTTATCGTCTTTGGGTTAAGCGGAACAGGGTTCTTCGATATGACAGCTTACACATCGTACAACAACAAAACAATGGAAGACCGCATCCCAAGCGACGCGGAACTTGAACGCGGATTCTCGTCCATTCCGCAAATACCGCAGAACGCGTAACAAAAAAAACACCGCAAATAAAAAAGCCCCTGCACAGCAGGGGCTTTTGCTTTTTACATCTAACTAGAACGGTCTTTCCGACAGATACTTGTACTCTTTGTACAAACGCTCAGCGTGTTTTTTCGCCTTTGCGAGCAGCATATCGGCGCGAGCCGGGTCTGCGGCTTTGAGGCTCTTGAAGCGGACTTCTTTGTACATCACATCTTCAAGCGCAAAGGTGGGTTCTTTGGAGTCAAGCTGGAAGGGGTTCTTGCCCTCGTCTTTAAGGCGCGGGTCATAGCGGAACAACGGCCACAAGCCGCTCGATACTACCGCTTTGCCCTGATCCAATCCCTTGCTCATGTCGATACCGTGGTTGATACAATGCGCGTAAGCGATAATCAGCGACGGACCGTCATAGGACTCGGCTTCACGGAAGGCTTTAATGGTTTGAGCCATATTTGCGCCTAATGAAATCTTCGCCACATAGACATAGCCGTAGCTCATAGCGATTGCGCCAAGGTCTTTCTTGGTAATCTCTTTACCGGAAGCGGCAAACTTGGCGATAGCGCCGACAGGGGTGGCTTTCGACATCTGTCCGCCTGTGTTGGAATAAACTTCCGTATCCATACAGAGCAGATTTACGTTTTTGCCGGAAGCAAGAACATGGTCTAATCCGCCGAAGCCGATGTCATAAGCCCAACCGTCGCCGCCGAAACCCCATACCGATCTTTTTACAAAGTGGTCGGCAAGTGAGAGCAGCAGTTTCGCTGTGGGTTTGGAATCTTTTTTAAGCGCGGCTTTAAGCTCGTCAACATTTTTGCGCTGTTCGTCGATTGCGGCGTCGTCTGCCTGATTGTTTGAAAGAAGTTTGTCAATAATTCCCGCGGCGATGCCTTCGCTCTTTGCCTTCTCCGCCATTTCGCGGGCGTGAACGGCGAGCTTGTCGCTTGTAAGTCTGAAGCCCAGCGCGAATTCCGCTGTGTCTTCAAAGAGGCTGTTTGACCACGCCGGACCGCGTCCGTCCGAGCGCTGGCAATAGGGTGTGGTGGGCAGGTTACCGCCGTAGATTGACGAACAACCTGTGGCGTTAGCGATAAGCGCTCTGTCGCCGAAAAGCTGCGACATAAGTTTGACGTACGGCGTCTCGCCGCATCCGCCGCAAGCGCCTGAGAATTCAAATAACGGGCGTTTGTAAGCGAGAGCTTTGGGTGTGCTTAACTCACCGGCGGCGGGAGTTTCTGGCAGACCCATGAAGTAATCCCATATTGCGGATTGTTCAGCGTGGAAAGCGGGATCATCTGAATATGATTTATAGGTAAGAGCTTCGGGGCTTCCGTCGCCTTTGCACATCGGACAGGCGTTGAAACAAACGCCGCATTCGTAACAGTCCGCGGCGGAAATAACCAAGGTCGCTTTCTTTCCTTCTTCCGCCTTGGGTTTAATTTCGGCAGTCTGGAAACCTTTGGGCGCTTTCGCAATTTGATCCGCTGTAAGATTTTTCATGCGGATACAGGCATGGGGGCAGACAACGGAGCAGATACCGCACTGGGTACAAACTTCGGGATTCCAAATCGGAACTCTTTCCGCGACAGAGCGTTTTTCGTACTGGCTTGTCGCTGTGGGGAAAGTTCCGTCTTCGGGGATTTTGCTGACAGGCAATGTTTCGCCCGCTTGGTATGATACCGCTCCCAATGTGTCCTTTATCCAACTGTCTCTTGCTGTGGCAAAAGGAACTTTCATGTGTTGATTGCCTTCTGTCTTGGAAGGATATTTCACTTCCTCAACTGCGCTTAATGATGCGTCTACCGTTTTGTAGTTCTTCTCTACAACGTCGGCGCCTTTTTTGCCGTATGAATGCTGGATATGCTCTTTCATCAATTTGACAGCTTCGGCTTCTTGCAATATGCCTGAAATCTTAAAGTAAGCGGCTTGCATAACCGTATTGATACGGTTGCCCATTCCTGTTTCACGGGCAATGTGGGCGGCGTTGATAACATAGAATTTAAGTTTTTTGTCGATAATTTTTTTCTGGACTTCCACAGGAATCTCTTTCCATACTTCGTCCGCTTTGTACGGACTGTTGAGCAGGAATGTTCCGCCGTCTTTAAGACTGGGAAGCATATCGTACATTTCCATGTATGAGAATTTATGACACGCAAGGAAGTCCGCGGAGTTGATAAGATACGGGCGGCGAATCCTGCCCTTGCCGAAGCGAAGGTGGGAAACCGTAAAGCCGCCTGATTTCTTTGAGTCATAGGAGAAGTACGCCTGACAGTTAAGCTCGGGTTTCGCCTCTCCGATGATTTTAATCGAGTTCTTGTTCGCTCCGACTGTTCCGTCCGCGCCGAGTCCGTAGAACAGCGCTTCGTTAATGCCTTCTTCTGGGATAAAGAAATTCTTGTCGTACTCAAGGCTCTTACCAAGAACATCGTCTTTAATACCAACGATAAAGTTGGCGATCTTTTTACCGGAAAGATTATCAAATACAGCCTTTACCATTGCGGGTGTAAATTCTTTTGAACCAAGACCGTAGCGTCCGCCGAGAATAACCGGAGTCGCCTTGAACTGACCGGCGGCTTGCATTTCCGCAATAGCTGTGCGCACATCTTCGTAAAGAGGTTCGCCCAGGGAGCCGGGTTCTTTTGTACGATCCAAAACAGCGATGGATTTCACGCTTGAAGGCAGAGCTTTTACAAAAAGCTTTGCGTCGAAGGGGCGGAACAGATGGATTTTTACCATGCCTGTTTTTTCGCCTTTATTATTCAGGTAGTCAATTGTTTCTTCAACAGTCTCCGCGCCTGAACCCATTATGATGATAACCTTGTCAGCGTCTTTCGCGCCGTAGTATTCAAATATATGATACTGGCGTCCTGTGAGCTTGGCGAGCTTATCCATTTCTTTCTGAACAATCTCGGGAACTTTATCGTAATACTTGTTAACGCCCTCGCGTCCCTGGAAATAGGTGTCGGGGTTTTGGGCTGTTCCGCGAATACTGGGGCTTTCGGGAGTAAGACCGCGTTTGCGATGCTCTGCGACAAGATCGTCGTCGATCATTTTGTGCATATCGTCATAAGATATTTCTTCAATCTTCTGCAATTCATGACTGGTGCGGAAACCGTCAAAGAAATGAAGGAACGGCACACGGGAGCGAAGGGTACTGGCATGCGCGATAAGCGCGAAGTCCATTACTTCCTGAACGCTGTTTGAAGCAAGCATAGCCCAGCCGGTCTGGCGGCAAGCCATTACGTCCTGGTGGTCGCCGAAAATTGAAAGGCTCGACGTCGCCAGGGCGCGGGCTGATATATGGAATACAGTTGATGTAAGCTCTCCCGCTATTTTGTACATATTGGGGATCATCAGCAATAAGCCCTGCGAAGCGGTAAATGTAACAGACAACGCGCCTGTAGTCAGCGCTCCGTGGACTGCCGCCGCGGCGCCGGCCTCGGACTGTAATTCCGTAACATTGGGAACGGTTCCCCAGATGTTTTTGCGTCCCTGGGCGGAAAACTCATCGGAGAGTTCCCCCATAGGACTTGAAGGGGTAATCGGATAAATCGCGATTACTTCGCTAAGCGCGTGGGCAACGTGAGCCGCCGCCGCGTTACCGTCGATCATGACAATGTTTTTTTCAGCCATATTTTCCTCTTTTTTGATAGGGATAGAACAATAATTAAATTATTATAGTATATTTTAGCATAAAATGAGGAATTAGGCTAGTGTAAAGGCAAGGGGGTTTAGGCGGTTTTGGCTTTTGCCAGCATATCTTCAACCCTTTTAAGCAATTCACTGCTTTCATAGGGTTTTGTGATTAAATCGGCTGCTCCAAGACGGGACGCGTAGAGCTTTTCCTTTTCGCCGTCCAAAGACGTTAAAAACGCTACCGGGACATTCTGCAGGATACTTATACCCTTTATTTTGTTATAAACTTCCCACCCGTCCATATCCGGCATTAAAACGTCAAGTAATATAAGGTTGGGAACCAGACCGTTTTTAGATATCAGGGCAAGAGCTTCTTTCCCCGATTTTGCCGTTGTGACGTTATATTTCTCCTTAAGTATGTTTTCAGCTATCATAAGGTGAACATCGCTGTCATCTACCAAAAGGACTTTCGGACTATTATCCATAAAATTACCCCTCCTTAGTTAAAAACATAAAAAAACATGTTTTTCCCAAGTGTTCTTTAATATAATATACTATATATATCGGTAAAAAGGCAGTAAAAATATAAAAATTTGACGCGGATACTATTCATAAATCGAAAAAAGGGGTATTCTATAAGTATGAAAAACACAATTTTAACAATTTTAGCAGTTTTTACTGCAACAGTTCTTTTGAACTGTCAATTTCTTCCAGGGGCTTCCAAAGAGAAACCGAATTTCGACAAAGATTCGTCTTATGCTCTGGGGTTAGTTTATGGGACGAGATTAAAAGAAGGTATGATAAATGACGCTATCAGACCTGATTTTAATGATTTCTTTAAAGGCATAAAAGACGGAGTACAAGGCAAAAAGACAAAAATATCCGTAGATGAAGCCATAGCAAAAGTTAACGTTGCTCTTGTTTCCATAGAGGAAGAAAGAAACGCTATAACCAAGCAAAAGGGAATCGCCTACCTTGCCGAAAACGCCAAAAAACCCGGAATACAAATAACAAAAAGCGGGCTTCAGTATGAAGTTCTTACAGAGGGAAAAGGCAAAAAACCAGCCGAAACAGACTCGGTTAAAGTGCATTACGAGGGCAGACTGATTGACGGCACTCTTTTTGATAATACTTATGAACGCCAGGAAGCCGCGACATTATCTCTTGCCGAAGTAATCCCCGGTTGGAAAGAAGGATTACAGTTAATGACTACAGGCAGTAAGTACAGGTTTTATATTCCTTATGAACTTGGTTACGGCGCGGAAGGCGTTCCTAATTTAATACCCCCGTACTCTACGCTGCTTTTTGTAGTTGAACTTGACAGTATAGTTTCAAAGAAAGCCGCTGTACAAGAAGACGACTGGAACTCTTGGGGTTCTTGGTAAACAATGGGTAATTTTATGAAAAAAACAATAATTTTTCCGTGCTTGTTTTTTATCGCTTTTTTTCTGCACGCAAAAGGGATTCAAGACGATTACAAAAACTCCGATGAAAAAGCCCGATTAAGTTATGCCTTCGGCATGGTAATCGGGTCGCAGCTTGGCATTGGCAATATGGGCATCGACTTTGATTACAACGCTTTCGGCGAAGGATTAAAGGCGATAGTAGACGGCGATCAAACAAAGATCAGCGAACAAGAAGCGATGGAAATGATCGAAGCCGCTCTTTACAAAGCGGAAGAAAAACAATCATCGGGCAACAAAGCCGCGGAAGACGAATTTTTTGTAACTAACGGCAAGAAGGAAGGAATAAAGACCACGGCGAGCGGGCTTCAATACGAGATTCTTAAAAACGCGGATGGCGAAAAACCCGCGAACAATTCCGTTGTTAAGGTAAATTATACAGGTATGTTTTTAGACGGACGTCCCTTTGACAGTTCTTCGGAAGAAGGCGGAGCGTATATTCCTCTGGAAAATGTCATACCCGGCTGGACGGAAGGTTTAATGTTGATGAGTCCCGGCAGTATATACCGTTTGTACATACCTTCAAAATTAGCTTACGGCAAAGACGGTATTCAGGGCGTTATTCCGCCGTACTCAACTTTAATTTTTGAAGTTGAATTAATATCTATTATGGACAATTACGACGAATAGGAATTCTAATCCTAAAAGTTGATCCCTCGCCGGCGCGGCTTTCCACTTCGGCTTTTCCTTTGTGAAGCAAACAAATATGCCGAACAATGGAAAGCCCAAGTCCGGTTCCGCCGGCTGAGCGGCTTCTTGCTTTATCCACCCTGTAAAATCTTTCAAATATCCGTTCCTGATGTTCAGGGGAGATGCCTATACCTTTATCGCGCACTTCAAATACCAACTCGTCATTTTCTGTAAACGCGCTGACCCATATCTTGGATTTTGAAGACGAATACTTTATTCCGTTTTCTATCAGATTAATTAAAGCCTGAATAATAAAAGAGCCGTATAATTTCGCGCTTAAATCTTCTTTGCAATCGACAATAATTTCTATTTGTTTTTTTTCCGCCTGAGACTCCATGGAAGAAACAGCCTCGTTAATTAACGGTGCGATTTTTAATTCTTCCATGTCGCGGTTGTTTACGGTATTGTCTTCCAAGTCGGCAAGAAATAAAAGATCATTGGTAAGGTTCTCCATAGTTCCCGCGTTCTTATGAATTATTTCTATAAAGTGACTGTCTTTTTTATCTGATACCGAATCAAGCAAAGTTTCGGAAAACCCTTTGATAAGCTGAATGGGAGTACGAAGCTCGTGCGACACATTGGCGACAAAATCTTTGCGTACTCTTTCCAATTTTACAAGGCGAGTAACTTCCTGCAGTACCAAGACCGCGCCGTCGCGGTAATGCTCTGTCTTTGCGAGCGGAGAAGCGTAAACATGAAAATGCTGTTCCGTCCCTTTGTGAAGAGTCAACTCCGCCTCAAAGGGAACACAGCCGTTGATTGCTTCCTTCGCTATTTCAACTAACTCCGTAGAGCGGGTAGCTTCCAATAAAGTCATCGAATTTATTTCATTGTCTCCAAGCGCGAAAAGTTCCCTTGCTTTGGGGTTAACCAAGTGCAGTTTCAGGCGGTTATCCATTGCAAAGAGCGCTTCCGACATTCCGTTAAGAATCGCCTCAAGGCGGCTGCCTTCCGATTTTGCCTGTTCAAAACGGAAATTAAGCTCCGCTGTCATTGCGCGCATAGCTTTTTCCAAACTTCTGAATTCCTGCGCGATAGGTTCCATTGTTCCGCGGGCGGATAAAAGCGGAGCGCTTGTCCGCGCGATGTTGACAAGCTGCCCGAGAGACGCTGACAGCGAGCGCGAATACGCGTAGATTGCCGAAAAGACAACGATAATTATCAGGCAGGTGAAAACCACAAACGGGAAAATAACGTGCGAAATCCTCGCCCAAAAACCCGGAACGGAAAGCGATAACCTGAATACGCCGATGGGAACTTTATTATCGTCAAAGACGGGCAAGGCGTAGTAAATACGCTTAATTTTTGTGCTTATGGAATTACGCCGCGCGCTTGCTTCTCTTCCTTCAAGAGCCGCCGTAATTTCTTCGCGGTCAATGTGGTTTACAAGATCATCTGGCACATGGGAATCCCACAGCACATTGCCGCCTGAATCAATCAGCGTTAGGCGATACGCCTGTTTGGCGCTTACGGGAAACTCCATTTCCACATGCGTACCGGCGGCGTTTTTAAATACTTGTCTTATGTGATTTTCTCCGATTAAGCTCATAAGAGTTTTAGCCGTGTTTTCCAAATCTTTTGTATTAACTTCGTAGTAAAGAGAATTCATAAAAATCAATATTGATATTACAAAAAACGCGCAAAAACCCAAAGCGGAAAGCCCAAGAGTAAGTAAACTTTTTTTAAAAATCGTCATATCATTACTCCAATATTCTGAACCTGTATCCCACGCCGCGGATTGTCTCGATCATATCCCCGGCGTCTCCGAGTTTTTTACGCAGACCCAATATCTGCACGTCAACGGAACGATCTGTAACGGGATAATCTGATCCGTGAATGGCGGCGATAATCTGGTTGCGCGAAAAAACAATTTCAGGATTGGAAAGAAAATGTTTAAGCAGAGCGAATTCCGTGGCGAAAAGGTCGAGTTGTTTATCGCCGTTATACGCGGTATGACGGGCGGCGTCCAATTTCAGGTCTCCCTGCTGCCAAACCGTAAGAGACTGCGAAGCGCCGTTTTCTTCCTGCCGCCGCAGAGCGACGCGAATTCTCGCTATCAATACTTTCGGGCTGTACGGCTTAACGACATAATCGTCCGCGCCCAATTCAAGCCCCGCTACAATATCCGATTCTTCGCCCTTTGCCGTCGCCATGATAACCGGAATAGACTTACATTGTTCAATCTCTTTTATTTTTTTTAATACGTTTAAACCGTCCATACCCGGCAGCATAATATCAAGTAAAATGCAATTTACTTTTTTTGTCTTTAAAATTTTTATGCCGTCCTCGCCTGTTTTTACCTGCAAGAGTTTCCAGCCTTCTTTGGTCATTGTGTGAGAAAGCAATTCCTGAATTTCGGGGTCGTCTTCTATGATAAGAATTACAGCTTTATTCATTTAATTCCTCGTGTTTTCCTTCTATCATATAAATAATCGCTTCGCAAATATTGGTGATATGATCTCCAAGCCGTTCAAGCTGATTCGACGTATGAATGATTTGAAGCGCGTCCTTAACCATATCGGGATTTTTTTTCATTTGTTTTAAAATTTCTTCCGTAAGCGCCTTGTGTTCTTCGTCAATTCTGTGATCCATTGCAGCAGCAGCCCGCGCCGCCTGCGCGTCATGAGCCATAAACGCGGAAATAGCGGCGCGGATCATTTCCTGCCCCGTTACCGCCATATTTTCAAAATGACCCTGCGCCATGAAAAGCGAATCGCCTTTTTTGGCAAGTTTCTTCGCGGCGCGCGCAAGGTGCACCGCATGATCTCCTATCCTTTCTATGTTGCTTGTAAGTTTAAAAATTGTTACCATCTCGCGCAAATCGCGCGCGACAGGCTGCTGCGTGGCGATAACAATTGCGGCGTCGTCTTCTATTCTTAATTGAAGCGCATCTACTTCGGAATCGTCGGCGCGCACTTCCTTTGCCAGTTCCGCGTTACGCGTACGCAAAGCGGTAAGCGCCTTGCCCAGGTTTTCTTCCACCCTGGTCGCCATCGCTAAAATATCCTGCCGTAAACGGCTCAATTCTTCAGAGAAAAAATTTCGTGTTGCCATAATATCCCCCTTCCCTTAACCAAACCTGCCGGAAATATAATCTTCTGTTCTTTTATCTCTGGGCGTTGTAAAAACTTCTCTTGTGTCATTGTATTCTATCAATTCTCCCAACAGAAAGAAAGCGGTTTTATTGCTTACCCTAGAAGCCTGATGCATTGCGTGAGTTACAAGAACAATACTGTATTCTTTTTTTAATTCTCCGATTAATTCCTCAATTCTGCCTGTGGCGATTGGATCAAGGGCGCTTGTCGGCTCGTCCATGAGAATAATTTCAGGCTCCATCGCGATACTTCTGGCAATGCAGAGCCTCTGCTGCTGCCCGCCCGAAAGCGCCTGAGCCGGTTTTTTTAATCTGTCTTTTACCTCGTCCCAAAGAGCGGCTTTTTTAAGCGAGGACTCGACTATATCCGCAAGTTTGGATTTATCCCTTAACCCCTGCATTCGCTTTCCGTAGGCGACATTGTCAAACACGCTCATATTAAACGGATTCG